>Ga0181597_10000266_pt1 | contig 56647 bp, 42 predicted proteins | sample 041ome_5_FD_148647 | JGI IMG/M metagenome (GOLD analysis project Ga0181597, IMG submission 148647) | Coastal salt marsh microbial communities from the Groves Creek Marsh, Skidaway Island, Georgia - 041403US metaG (spades assembly) | ecosystem: Environmental > Aquatic > Marine > Intertidal zone... | reverse complement strand
TCGACGGCGTGTTTGAACCAAGGTCGACGGTGCCCGTGAGCGTCCCGCTCGAGACGAGCGAACATGCTGCGGACGTCGTCGAGTCGATCAATGTCAAGTGCGTGCACGCCGCACCCGCGGTCGCGCACTTGCACGTCGCCGCATCGACTCGCGAGATCGCGGCCGCGACGAGCGCCGCGACGAGCGCGATTCGCGTCGACGCTCCCCGCGCGACGCCCCGCGCGCCTTCGCGGCCATTCGCGCGACCCCTCATCGTCATCGTCGTCGGGTCGGTCCGTGCACGTTCGAGCGCGTTCGATGATACGCGCGTGGTGGAGTATATATCACGCGAGGCACCGCACACCCCGGTCGAGACACCAATCGCACCGCGCGCGCGTGCGTGCGTGGACGATGCGGGGACCGAATGGATGCCCGCGCTTCGGAACTTTTGTGACGGTCCAGAACGTCTCTCACCCGACTATTCACGGCCCGGGTCGACGCGAACGCGACGAAGGCGCGATGTGTGATCGGTGCGACTCCTGCGAGTGCGTCGCGTCGTCCGTCGCGAGTCGCGCGCGTCGTCCGTCGCGAGTCGCGCGCGTCGATGACCGAGCTCGCGCGTCGATGCGTGACGGCCGATCGCGTGCCGACACGTGGCTCCAACACCAAAATCTCACAATATCTCAAAATATCTAAACGCGGCGCGCGCGGCGCGGCGCGGCGCGCGTGTCAACGCTGCGCCGTCGAATGAGGCGTAGCGCTGGGATGGAAATAATGAGGGTAAGTAATGTTACAACACGTAATCTCTCGTGCGTGTACTCGGGGGCGATTTCGGTGGACGACGACCGACAGGTAGCGCGCGCTTGGCGAATCGAAGGACGTCGACGACGTCGACGCGGTTGACGATGCCCGAGTCAAACAAATTCGTCAAGGTGTATACGAATTTATCGTAAAATTCAGAGTCTTTGAGAAGCCTTTCAGCGTACGTTTTCGCGAATGATTTGCATAGAAGTGGTATGTCGTCGTTGGTCATGACGCGGAAACGGCGCGCGACGACGTTCCAGGACGCCATAAAGTCAATCTCTTCCAATGAAAAATCCACAAACTCATGCAACATTTGCAAATCTGTCTCGTCTTGTCGAGCGTCTTCTACCTCGTCGTCATCTTCTGGATTATCTCGAGGTGTTTCACTCATTTCCACAAATGAACGGCAATTATAAAATGGTCCAACCTCGCCTGGTGTCTTTGTCTCGCGGAGCGGTTTTTCTTTTGGTTTTGGTTTTGGTTTTGGTTTCGGTTTTGGTTTCGTTCGCCTCACCTCTTCGTCGCCTGGAAACATATTTGTTCCCCGCTTGACTGCATATAAACGCCCATTATGCCATTGCGTATCCTTGCCGGTGGTGTTGACTATGCATGTTGGCCATTTTGGTACAGCATTCGATTGTATAGAACACGGAAGTCCATCCACCGCGTCTTCGTTCGCGGCGTCTTCGCGGACGGCGTTTTCAACCATCTCGATATCTCGCGGCGCGTCATCGCCATCCAGCGTCCAACTTCTTCGAGCGCCATCCAACGTTGCGTCAGACATGTCTTGGTCTTGTGCTACTCCGACATCTTCTGCCTCTTTGCTCTGTTCTTCTAACTCTTCTTCCTGCTCTGCCGTCTCGATGGCCCGTTCCTCGGGCTCGGGCTCCGCCTCGTCTATCCGCGCCGGACTATCTCGCACAGGCTGAACTTTCCGCGTCGGCGACGCTAACCGTGTTGTTTCATCGGACAGAACACGTTGTTGCCATCGCAACGTGCGAAGAGCACCGAATAGAAATTCATCTGCAGCCGTCGCACCAGCTAATTCGTCAATATGCTTGCTCACATTCGTATTGTTCTTGCCAAACCAACCACCCAACACCCGAATGACATGTTTTGGTACACCTAACGCGAAGCACGCAGTCGCTCCCCCGCTCCGAACGGAATGCCCGGAATAATGCTTCGCAAATTTCTCCTCCTCAGTGTTTCGCAATAGCCGACGAATCGCCCGAGTTAGCCGCTTCGAAGCCCAACTGTTTGTCTTCTCATTTGACATCTTTTCGTCCCCGCGCCCGATGTTCCAAAAAATATCGTCGACGACTCGCTTGCCCCGTCGCTGTTGGCGCTCGATAAACATTCGCATCACTACCGAGTACTGCGCCGGCGCATACCACAAGCGTTGCGACTGATTCACTGTCGCATGATAATCATCTCGCGTAACTTGCGCATTCTCACCTCTCTCGAGAACGACGCCTTGTTTCCGATTGATTCGCACAACTCCGTCGGAATCCACGACGATATCGTCTCCCTCGTCACGAACACGCAACGACATGACTGCGTCGACGCGCATTAAACCTAGCACAGCAGTAGAAACCAATGCTACATCGCGAACGTGTTCGTCACTATCCGACGCCCGCACGCCGTTGAGCGCGCGAGCCACAATCGACATTGGTAAAGGCCAACGCGTTGGTTCGGCATCCACCGCCAATCCTAACGAATTCTGATCGACGCACGTGCCTACGCGCGCATCATCGCTCGCAGCACCCTCGGGCTCTTGTTGTTGTTCTTCCGTCCCTCTGACGCTTTCGCTATCCGCATCCGTCGGCTCGACAATCACGTCCACGTCCGCGTCCGCGTTGTTCATCGTCGCCACCGCCACAGTCGCCGCCGCACCGACTGGACTCGCATCTTCAACCTTCACCTTAATCTCACCCACGACAATCGCAGATTTCAATGACGATATAAACCGCTTTTCGTCTTCTGAAGCATTGCCGCGCGTGAGCACTCGCGTTTGAAGCGCCTTGAAATCGCTCCACGTCAACCTCGACGTCGCGCCATCCTTCCAAATCACCTTAAACTCGTAATCTTCCGCCATCCCAGCGGCGTTCTCCGTGCATTCCACATCTACGATTAAAAAGTCATCGCGAATGTGCCGCTGTTCGATTAAAAACCCATACATGGCGCGTTTCCGGCTCCACGGAGGTCCGGGTTCGGATTCCAACTGACGTTCGCAGCTCTCCAACGCGCGTTTACACAACTCGAACCGCTCTTCCACGCTCGCCGGCACCGCTCCGCGCAATTCCTCAGTAATCGCATCACCATTGATCAGTTGTGCGAGACATACCCACACGTTGCGTCCGGCGTCGCGCATGGTGGCGTCACGAACGCGCACCAGCGCCAAGGCTTTCGCGCGTGCGCGAGACGCTTCGCTCGACTTTGCGCGCAATTTCGTCGGCTTAAACCCGCGCAGGGCGTGCATCCAGGGCGAAAGATCAAAGGACGTCGACGCGTGCGATGCCGCCGAGGCGCTGGCGTGCGAGCCGCGGCGCGCATCCATCATGGTGCTCCAAACCAACGAGTCTGGAAAGCAGTCGGCGAGCTCGCGAGCGTGCGAAACAATGTCGACGACATCGGACATATCGCCACGCCGCCACGGTGGCGGGCGAGAGCGCCGGACTCGTCCGCCGTCGCGCCCACCGGCGGCGACGGTGTCGCGTGCCGCGCGCGAGAGAGTGAAGAGGTTGCGCGTTGGCGGTTAGTTTTGTTACAACGCGGATAACGATCCGCAGGGCTAATTAATCGGTTATGAATACGTACTTTGGTGGATCGGCAGCGCCATCAAACGGATTGGTACGATGCCAGTGTTCGTCGTCAGTGGATGGCGTGACTGGCGATGCGGCTGCTGGCGGTGGCGCTCGATGTGGACGATTGGCGACGAGCGACCGCGACCAGCGCATGCCGCACGAATTACACAAGACTGGTGCGTGATGCGGGCCTTTACGCCATTGCGGAGTGTGCGTGGTATGGCAGACACCACACGGTCCTTTACGTGGCTGTCGAAGTTTCTTTGACGTTCCTTGTTTCTTTTGGAGGTTTCTTGGTTTCTTTGCGTCGCAAGCCGTTACGCGAGTCGTCGCGCGCCGATTGGGCTCGACGCCGCGTTGAGGAACGGCCGCAACGCTCGTTTTGGGTTTAACCGTCGTGGGATATCTCATCACTGGCGCTGGTTTTGTTCTCACTGATGCGTCGTCGCGTTCGATGTCTCGCCACGCCACAGACGCCGAGAAGGCGTCAATCGGCTGCGGCGGCGGACGAGGCGGCGGCGGTTCAAACATGGCTACATCCTTCCCGTCTCGAGCAAATTTCAAAGCATCAACGATACCCTGACGATGCACGACACCGTGTTCGAACATTGCAGTCGCCGCAGTGAGAAACATGTGATGAAACCGCTGACTCGAGCGCAAGCGTTCGATGTGTGCGCGAACAAACGCTTTGAGCAATCCCGGGACGTCGTCGTCGCGCAGCGCTCGGTATCGCCTCGACACCGCGTTCCAGGCCAGCATGAAATCTATCTCTTCTCGTGAATAGTCTATAAATTCATTCAACAGCGCCTCGTCCTCGGCGAGTTCGCGGGGAATCGGGTCCTCATCGTCTGAATCCTCTTGCGGCGCGGCGTCCATGGCGACGAACGTTCGCGAGTGATAATACGGAAATTGTCGCGCGGGCTCCAAACGACCTTTGCTCGACTTCACGCATGCTACACCGCTTGCATTGCTAGGTAACATCGATTTCTCGTTCTCGCGCGTCGTCGTCGTCGTCGTCGCCGCCGCCGCCGTAAGATTCGTACTCTTTGTCTTCCTTTTCGTTGTTGGCGCCGTCGAGGTGTTCCGCGCCCGCTCCAACTCTAAAAACTCCATCCTCAACTCCTCGCGCTCGCGCCGCACCCGAGGCGGCTTACACGCGCTCGTCACCCACCACCGCATTACCGCAGTCCTCGCCCTCGAGCGAAACTCTCCCTCGCGTCGACGTAAAGCGTCGTCGTACATCGCAAAGTCGACGAACCGCGACCGCGCGTTCGACCCAGAGCCTCGTTTCATCGCCACCCCGCGTCGCCCCGCCCCGCGCGCTTCGGGACAATTCGCGCGAAGAACATCCATGAGCACGTCATCCCCGCCGTCGTATGCGACGTCTTTGCCGCGAGCCGTCGTGGAAGATGGAAAACGTTCAAGTCCCGAGTCCGCGCGCGCGACGTCCGCGACGTCCACGTCTTCCACGTGCGTGCTCGTCGAACTAGGCATCGATCGATCGAGCGCACGAGTGCCGTAAAAGTCCACTCCTTTGCGTCGCGGCGGTGCGAGCGCGGCGAGCGCTAAAATATCCATCGTAACGAATGTCAATCAAAGCGATGTCCACAACCAATTGAATCAATCTTCCGTCGCCACCACCGCCGTCGCCGTCGCGCAACGCGGCGTCGCGATGACGCCCTCGGTCGCTGCGCAAGACGCGCGAGACACCCTGCACCGCGTCGACGCTGCTCCTCGCCGCCGCGCGTCGCGGCGACGCGCTGAAGAATGACGTCCACGTACTCGGATTGGCATCCTCAAACGTCGCCGCGCGAGCACCATGCCTCGCCGCGACGACGCCCCTTGGGCGCGCGCGGTGGCGCAGCGCGCGCCCGGAACGTCGTCGTCATCGCCCGCGGCGTCGCTCGCGGCGTCACCGTCGCGGTTGAGCGCGCGATTACAGGCGCAAATGGATGCGAGACGGCGAGACACGACGACGACGACGACGTCGCGTGCGCACGAGCGACGCATCGCGCGCGCGACGGCGCGTGAGCATGGCGACGATGCGGGCGACGGCGCGAGTGACGCCGATGCGCCGCGCGCGGGCGCGCGGGGCGAGGACACGACGGTTGGAGCTAGAGCGTCGACGTCGACGCGCTTCGCGCGCGGGTCTTCGGCGCGACAGCGCGCGATGACGAGCGATGGGACGCGCGCGTCATCGATGTCGGCGAGGAATGCGCGTGATTTGCCGCCGATAGAGCGCGCACGAGAGGCGGAGGTGGTGGAACAGCGCGTCGAGGACGCGGAGGCGGATGTTTCGGCTGGGTGCGGATGTTTCGGCTCCAAGGTGAAAATGAAGTCATCCAAGGCGACAAAGACGCGTACGATTGAGGATCTCGATGCTGAAGTCGAAGCTTTAGAGACGCTATCGTATGCCAAGGCCCTGGCGGTGGCGGATGAAGAGCCGGTGGTGATTAAGCGCAAGGGATTGGCGGCGGTTGAGGCGTCGGTTGGCGACCAACCGACGCGCTCGGCGCCGGCGACGGAGGATGAGACGCGTGCGGCTGCGGTCAAAGAGGCGATTGAAATCGAACGAGCGCGCATGGAGAAGCAGTTTTATGAAATGGAAATGCGATTGCGAAGCGAGGAAGCGGCGGTGCTTGAACGTGATCGTATGTCGCGCGAGAAGGATGCGGCGCTGGCAGAGCGCGAGCGTGTGTTAGCTGAGAAGAGCGAAGACGTCGAGCGACGTTTGATAGAGTTACAGATGGAGGAGAAGCGGTTAATGAGTGCGCGCACAAGAAGCGCGGCGCTCGCTTCGACGAACGCGTCGACGACTGGTGCAGAAGGTGATTTAAGCGACGTCGGCGAAGCCGCGTTGGAGAGCGAATTGAAGCGCATGCGCAAGACGACGAAGCAATTCTCCGAAAAAGAACGCGTTATGCTCGAGCAAATCAACGCTTTGCGCCGGGCACGAGACGCGAGTGAATCTCGAGTGCGTCAGCTTGCGGACGAACTCAAAGATGTACAAAAAGATCATGAGATGTGGTCGCGCGAGGAAAAAGCTGCCGAGCGACGATTCGCGACGACTGAAGAGAGCCCGAGCCCGGCAAAGACGACGGCAACGGACAGTCATGACTTACCCGATTGGTTAAGATCACCCGATCCCGTGCGTACAGTAACATCACCAGTCGTTCAAGACTCCGCATCGCCGACGTATAAGAAGTTCTCGCCCGCCAAGCTCATCATTCCAGAGAGCGCGCCGGCGAAAACGCCTCCGCCGACGCTCGGCTCGACGGCGCAGCATCCAATCTTCAGCGCCATACGCAACGGGCGCGTGTCCGAAGCGCAGGACATCCTAGTGACGCATATAAGCACATTTGATGTCGACACGCGCGATTCGTTTGGGAACACCGTGCTCATCGTTGCCGCGCAAAATAACCGCAAGCGCGTCACCAAAATGTGCGTCAAAGCCGGCGTCCCGCTCGACGCCCAAAACAAGCAAGGTAACACCGCTTTACATTATTGCTACGGCTACGGCTATTTTGAACTTGGAGAATACCTCATCAACAAGGGCGCAAACCCCGATGCAGTGAACAACGCAGGAGAGACGGCATTTGATGGATTATCCCCTGAGCAACGACGTCTGCTCCGAGCCACGCGAGAGACGCTCGCCCAAGCTAAGCGCTCAAAACACCCGCGCGCCGCCGCGACGCGCGCCAGCGCCCATCCAGACAGCTACTCCGACATCGAAAGCACCGTCGGACTCACCGATGACGACACCGAAGAGGAGGATGACGCATTTATGAGATAAATTAGCCTTTGCTCGCGTTCGACTCTGATAAAAAAAACCAAAAAGCCAACTCTAACCTGACCTTTACGTTCCCACACACGTCGACGCACCAATCATGCTCTCACGTACCTCCCGCGCGCTCTCCAAGCACTGGCAACATGCCCGCGCGTTCTCCGCCGTTCCGGACACCATGGTACGTCTCTCTCGCGCGCACACGGCGCGGAGTTCGCGCCGCCTACCCGAGGGTTATCTGTACCCAAACTCGGGACAAAACGTCCCCGCACCTTCCGCGACGTCGACGCGATCGCGCGTCGTGCCCGCACACTAACGCACGGTAATGTCGTATTCTTCTCGCGCCTTTAACGCAGATCGCGGCGGTGATTCGTGAAACTGGTCCGAGCTCAAACATGAAGATTGAAAAGGATTACCCGACGCCCAAGCTCGCGCCCGGCGGCGTCATCGTGAAGAACAAGTACTCTGGCATTAACTTTATCGACACCTATCACCGATCTGGTTTGTATAAGCGTGAGCTTCCGTTTATTGGCGGCCAGGAGGGTGGCGGTGAGATTGCGGCGGCGAGTCCTGAGGCGATTGCACAAGGCGTAAAGGTGGGTGACCGCGTGTCGTACTCTAGCGTGTTTCAGACGTACGCGCAATACACCGCGGTACCGGCGAGTAAGGTTATCACCGTGCCGGAGAGCGTCCCGCTCGATGTTGCGGTGTCTTGTGGCGTGCAAGGCATGACTGCGCATTATTTGACGCATTCTGCGCACGCGGGTTTAGTGAAGCCCGGTGAGTGGATGTTGATTCACGGCACGGGGAGCGGCACGTGCCAATGGGCGGCGCAAATGGCCAAGCTCCGTGGATACAAGGTGATTGGTACGTGCTCTAAGTCAAAGGAAGACATTGCCCGCGCGACTGGCGTTGATGAACTCATCGTGTACGATGAAGCTCCGGGTACGTCTTACGAAGACTACACGTCGGTTGACCTCGTGCCGCGCGTGATGGAAATCACCAAGGGCGAAGGCGTCAAAGCTGTCATTGATGGCATTGGTCTCGCCACGTACGAGACGTCCATCGATGTTTTGGCTCGCCGTGGTATCTTTGTGTCGTTCGGTAACGCTTCCGGTGCTGTCCCGGCGTTCCCGCCGCTCAAGTTTATCAACAAGTCTGGTTACTTGACGCGCCCGAAGTTGAACGATTACACCGTGACGCGTGAAGAGCTCATGGAACGTGCGAACGACATCTTTGGCTGGATCGCCTCTGGTAAGCTTCAAGTCGCCGTCGACCGTTGCTTCCCGCTCGAGCAAGCGGTCGAAGGTCACGACTACCTCGAAGCGGGCCGATCTCGCGGGAAAGTGTTGTATTCCATTCCCCAGTAAAAGCACTGTGTTTGAAAGCCGCTTTCTCGCCGTCGACTTTTGCAGACTCGTATTGAAATATTCTACTAAACATACATTCTTTTTGACTGATGACGTGCTTGATTATCGCGTGCGTATTACAATCATACCTATTTTCGCGCGCCCAACTTTACTGTACACTTCTCATTCACCGGCCTTCGGAAAATATTTTGAGGTATGATGCGTGGAAAAAAAACAAAAATGCGCCGCAATTCATCTCATCTATTTTGTATCGCCCCATCTCACGTTGAACCTCGATGCGAGGTAATGCGCGCCGATTGGACCACGGGATCCGTACGGGTAAAGTTCTGGCGCAATCTTTTGCTCTTCTATCTTGTCTAAAAGCGGAGTGAAGAGCTTCCACGCGGCTTCGAGTTCGTCGTTGCGAATGAACAAGCGCTTGTCGCCATTAATAACGTCCAAAATCAAACGCTCGTACGCATCTGGCAATTCAATTGCGTTGAACGCACTCTTGTAATGAAGATCCAAGTTGGTTTGATCGAGGCGATGGCCAAGACCTGGCACCTTGGTGTTGATTCGCAAGTAGATGGCTTCATCGGGTTGGATGCGAATCACAAGTTCATTCGTGACGTGCTCAACTCTTCCTTGACGCTCGCCGTACACATTACCCGGTGCGTGACGAAATTGCACACGAATTTCCGCCTGGCGCTTGTTCAACGCCTTGCCCGCCTTGAGCAAGAACGGCACGCCGTCCCAACGCGCGTTGTCGATGAACAACGCCATCGCAGCAAACGTCGGGCACAACGAACCCTTAGGGACGGTGTCGTCATCGAGGTACGAAGGCAAGATGCGACCATTGAACTCACGTCCCTTGTATTGTCCAAGCGCCACGTTATCAACCTCGATCGGTCGCATAGACTTGATCACCTTGACCTTTTCGTCGCGAATGTCTTCGGCGTCCAAGCTCGCCGGTTCCTCCATCGCGAATAACGCCAAAATTTGCAACAAGTGATTTTGCATGATATCGCGAATGATGCCGTAATGGTCAAAGTATCCACCTCGGCCCTCGGTGCCAAAATCTTCGCTAAAGTTGATCTGCACGTTACGGATGTAGTTGCGATTCCACAACGGCTGGAACATGATGTTGGAAAATCTCAACACGGTGAGATTTTCAATCAACTCCTTTCCGAGGTAGTGATCGATACGATACGTTTGCTCTTCGCTCAACTCTTGCGCCAAAGCCGCAGTGAGTTCACGCGAGGACGTCAAATCTCTCCCGAATGGCTTCTCGACAATCACTCTCGTGTCCCCAGTCTTACTTTGACATTCGCGCGCGGCGTTTTGCGCTACGGGCACAAAGATACTCGGCGGGATACTCAAGTAAAACACACGCTTCACCGACTTTGCACCCTTCTCATCGGCACACATCGTCTTATTCAAGTTGGCAAAATCTTCCGCTTGATCATACTGCCCAGATACGTATTGACATCTAGAAAAAAACTCCTCCGTTTTCGCCGCGCAATCGCTCCCGCCCGCCTTGGCCCAGTCGATTCGACACGTCAACGACATCGCAATCCTATCAATAAACTCCTCTCTCGTCATCCCAGATCGCGCGTACCCGTAAATCATAAAATTCTTCGGCAATCGTCCTTCATAGAACAACGCAAACAGCGCAGGGTAAATCTTCTTCTTCGCTAAATCGCCGCTCGCGCCAAACACCACAAAAGACATCATCTCCCCATCGCAATCGATCGCCCGCACCGTCGCCGCATCGCCCTCGCTCACGGGCGCTCCATTCGCCGCCGCGGGCGAGATATCCGCAAAGGTTTCATTCGACCCCGCGCGCGCGACCGCGCGCGGTGCGCGTCGCGCGGACGCGGACGCGTGTCCCGACATGGTCGCGGCTGGATTACGGCGCATCGCCGCGGCGACGATCGCGCCCGTTCGGCGCGCGCACGGGCGACGGATGAACCCGATCGCGCGCGTGGGCGCGCATGCGTGGGCGCTGGCGAACATGGCGCGTCGCGAGCGGGCGTGCGCGGGCGCGAGTGGCGACAGGCGGCGGCGAGTCAACGACGACGCGGTGTGCCAGGGTGGTGATACACGCAACGGTATATAAAACGGACCATGTGGCGATAAACCCATGTCGCGAACTCGTTGATGGAAGTAATTTTGGTACTATAGTGTGTAACGCACGGCGTTTTTTTTGAGCGTTTTTGTGTCTCGCGAGACGCGAGGCGCGACGACGGCACACGCCGACGGCGACGACGACCGCGCGCGTACGGTGTCGTACGCGTGCGTTTCGTTCTCTGTGTGTCTCTTTCGCGCGCATTCGTGGATCGTGGAGCGGTATGGTGGCGTCGGCGAGGGACGAGACGCGCGCGCGCGAGGCTGAGGTGAAGGCGTCGTCGGCGTCCGCGCCGGCGAGCGTGGAGTTCGTGACGGACGAGCGCACGGCTGGGGACGTGTGGCGCGCGGGTAAATATCGTGATTTTCTTTGGCGCATGCGATGCGCGGGCGTGGATGGTGATCCGCGATTTGTTGAGGCGCTGAATGCCATGGGGAGGGAGACGGAGGCGTTGCGAGCGATGAGCGCGGCGCAGCGGACGTCGGATGATCCCGGGCCGTGGTGGCGCGATGGTGAGTACGATGAGGCGCGCGCGGAAGATGCGAATGATAAAGGTATGCGTGCGATGTCGACGAAGGCGTATGTGCGGGCGTTTGATGCGTTTACGGAGGCGATTCGTTTGGAGCCGCGGCGCGCGGTGTACCACGCTAATAGAGCCGCGGCGGGCATCGCGCTCGGACGTTTTGAGGTCGCCGCCGACGACGCCCAGCACGCTATCGAGCGAGACGACAAGTACGTGAAAGCATTGATACGCGCTGGTACGGCAAATTTGAAAATTCGTCAACACGCCAAGGCGTTGGAGATGTTTCGACGCGCGCTCGAGCTGGACCCGACATCCGTCCCGGCGGAACGCGGCGCGCGAGAAGCCGAACGCGCGTTCAATGCGTCGAATCAAGAAGCCGAACGACAACGCGATGCCGCAAGACACGGTATGCGTGCAGCATTACCGCGTCATGACATCGATCAAGACACAGCGGCGGAATATTTACTGTCCGCTGAAGCGGCGCTTCGCGCGAATCCAGCGCTCGAAGGCGCCAAAGCCAACGTCGCCGAAGCGCTCGTTTCGTGCCAACGCTACGAATCTGCACTCGAACAGTGTAAAACGTTGCTCGATGACTCCCTTGACCGACAATATATCGTTGCCGAAACGCGCTGGCGCATGGGTGACATCGATGGCGCGCTGGCGGAGATTTCATCGTCGTCATTTCGGGACTCGTACGACGCCTTCGCGTGTAAAAAGTGCATCGCGCTCGGCGGTCGGCTGTTACATTTACAAGATTTAATCACTCGCGCCGAGCGCGAAGTGGAAGACGGGCAATATGCAATGGCTATAAAGTTATTGACTACAATATTAGAGCAACCGGAAGGGAAAATGACGACGAGATTTCGTGGAAGAGTGCTGCGTTTACGCGCGGAGAGTCGGTTTAAATCCCGCGAGTACGACGCCGGTGAGGACGATGAGGATGTCAATGCATACTTTGCCGCCATCGCCGCAGATTTAAGCGAATGCTTGATGCTTAATGGTAAAGACTTTGAGACGTTCATCTTACGAGCTTCGTTGCGTACGGCACGGGGGGATAATCAAGGGGCGTTTACGGATTTACGCGCCGCGCAAACCATCGCGCCGACGTACGTCGGCATCGATGTCATGGTTCGCGATGCCGCCAAGCGCGCGTTGCGCACTGATGGCACGTTCACGAATGGTGGTGCAAGTAACATCAACATGGACGGCAAGTCTTCGACGGGTGGGAAGTTTTATGACACACTCGGCATCAAGCCGAGCGCTTCGGCGCGCGAAGTGAAATCCGCCTATCGCAAACTCGCCGCGATGTGGCATCCCGACAAATGGACGCGATGCGGCGACGCCGACGCTGCGGCGAAAGCCGAAGAAATGTTCAAAATCATACATCGCGCGTACGCGACGCTTTCCGATGCCAAACAGCGAAGGCTGTACGATTGCGATCCAAAGCGTTTTGACTCTGTCGAGTAAGCCTCACACGACGACGCGCGTCGCGTCTGACGGTCACTACGCCCATGCGCGCCGTCTCGAGCGCATCGAGCGCGTGTTCAACATCACGCGTGACGTCGAACGCGCGCGTGTCCACCGTGCGTCGTCGTGCTGGCGCATGCGTGCGCGCGAGTGACGGCGCGTCCCCGTCGAGGCCCGAGGACGCGCCGCCCGCGACCAAGCGCCGCGTCGTACGGCGCACCACCGCGCCCGGTCGCAAGTTAACCGTTGAAGAAAAAGAGCAAGCTAAACGTGCGTTGGCGTTGCGCGACTGTGCGCTGCGAATCAAGCCCATCGTGGACGACTTGCTCGTCGCGTGCGCAGAGAACCAAGTGAGGCGCGCTCAAGAGCTCAAACTCAAGCTCAACGACGCTCTAGGCGGTGACGAATTCCTTCCAGCCGTCCCGAAAGACGCGCACATCGCCCTACTCACCATGTATGCGCGAAACAAGCTATCGGCATTGGCCGAGCGCGCATTCGCCGATGCCTTGCGCTCGGGCGTAGAGGTCTCCGACGACGACGTCTGGCGGCTCGTGGAATGCTTTGAAGACACCGGCGACGTCCAAAAAGCCGAAACCGTGCTCGCATACATGGAAAACCGCCGCGCACAACCACCATAGCGCGCATAGCTCACCACGGGGCCGTATTCCATGCGAAAACGACCACCCGTTTGGCCCAGCCGTCGCGCGCGAGACAGAGCCGGTTCGCGTCCCTCGCGTTCTGCGCCCCTCGCGCCCGTCCCGCCCTGACGTTCTCACCGCGTTAAAACCTCACGTGTATTATTATCTTTCATCTCGCGCGCGTGCCCGCCCGCCGACGCCGCGAGAAAGGCGATCAAACGCACGCATTAAGCTGTACGAGCCGCGCGCGCGGGACGCGACATGGGCCAGCCCTCGGTGCCGATGCGCCAGAATCGCCACGCTCACCTCGCATTTCGCACACGGTACGTTCACGCACACGCGCGCCAACGCGCGAGACGCGAAGAATAGACGATGCTCGACGAGTTTGCGCGAGATAACGCGCGAGATAACGCGCGAACGCGCGCGCACGGGGGCGGAATGGCGCGGCATGGCGATCGTGTGACGTCAGGCATTCCGAGAGAATTATTTGAGAATTACGCGTCTCTCTGTCGTGCGCGGGAGGATTTCGGGACGGCGCGCGAGTGTGGATGCGTGGTGAATGGGTTGGGTGCAGATGACGCGCGCGCGGGCGGTGGTCGTGCGCAGGGCGGGGAGAGATCGGAGGGGAATCGGGTTGAGGGTTGTGGGGGCGTTTCCGCGGCGTTCATCAGCGCGCGAGGCGTCGGTTGTCGCGCGCGCGGCGCGGTTGCGGATGTGGATGAGTAGAAATGTGTGTACTTACGCGGTGACTGACGGGTGAGAATGGTTTTTATGCGTCCAGGCGAGACTCTACGTTGCTACGGAGGCGAGATCTCAGACGTCGGCATCTTGAACGCGCGCGCGTGAGATATGAGCGCCGAAGTCGAAACTGCTGAGGTGGCTACTGGTGAGGTTGCGGCGATGACGGCAGGTGGTGATGGCGACAAGGTCCAAGCCGATGTTGTCGCCGCTGGGGATGCGCCGATGACGGAGGCTGAGGCTCCGGCGACGCCAGACGCTCCTCCGGCGACGGCGAGCTCGGGCGCGTGGCCGCCGCACGTTGTCACCGCAGAGCGTGGGGAGATTTTGTTGACGTTGAACCAGTCGATGAAGGCACCAAAAGGCTACGCGTACATTCCGGCTGGAGATTATGCTCCTTTCGAGGCGGCGTTCGTGGAGAGTAAGAGGCGTTCGCGCAAGCCGTCGAGTAAATTGGATGGCGGGATGTTCTCGGCGGGAGGCGTTGATGGCTCTTTCGCGGGTGATGACTCTGCGAAAGCGCCCGAAGTTGCAGATGAAGATCTCACAGAAGAAGAGCGAGCGATTCGTAAGGTGCAGCGTAAGGAGCAAAAGCGTCGCGAGAAGGAGGCGTTGCTCAAGCGTTTGCAAGAGATTGAATCGGCAAAGCAACAAGTGGCGCAGATTGAGGTCGAAAAGGCACCGTTGTTCGCCGCTATGCCACAACCTCGTCCTGCTTCGGTGCGAGCGCCGAAAGTCGCGGCGCCGTACGAGTATCGTCAGTCCACGCCCAGTGCGTCAAAGTCTGCATCAAAGAAGTCCATACCGTTGGCGGGCGGAGGGTATAAGAAGATGCGCGACGGTCGCCTCATCACGAACCGCCGCTTGCTTCGTGAACACGAGATCGATCAAGATCGACAGATGCGCAACAAGGAGATGGTCAAGCGTTGTCGCGAAGTGTTGAACCAGACGAAAAAGAATAAATTCCATTGGATCTTTTCTGTTCCCGTCGACGCCGTGCGTTTGGGCATCCCAGATTACTACAACATCGTGAAGAACCCGATGGATTTGGGAACGATCAAGAAAAAGCTCGACGACAAAAAATACGATAATCCGCTTGCTTTTCGCGACGACATGCGCTTGATTTGGGACAACTGCGCGTTGTACAACGAGCCGACAACAGATGCTGGGCACATGGGTGAGGTGATGCGCGGCGAGTTTGAAACCGCCTGGTTGAACAGCGGGCTTGAAATGTACGCCACGGAGGAGCAAGAGATTCGTGCGAAAGAAGAAATTGACATTCGCAACACTCCTGCTGAGCCGCTCCGTCAAGAAGACGTAATGGTCGAGGAAGTCAACCAACAGCTCGAAAAGATGCGCCGTGAACTCGAGGAACTCAAGCGTCAAAAGCGTGAAGCAATGTACAAGGATGATGAGGATCTTTTCGATGACGACGAGCCCATTCCGCGTCCAAAAAGCCGCTCTCGAGGTGCGAGTGCTGCTCAAAAGAGACGCGCGGCTGATAGCGATGAAGACTTCGACTTTGACGATGCACGCATGGACGAGGACACGTACCGAGAGTTCAAGGAGGAGCGCAAGGCGAGAAGCGAAATCAAGCGCGCGGCGCGCACGGAGAGTCAACCAATGCCAAAGCGTGAAATGTCTTTCGATGAGAAACATGAGCTGACGATGTTACTGCAAGATCTTCCCGAAGACAAGCAAGGACGCGTTGTTCAAATTGTCAGCGAGCGCAAGAAGGGCTTGGGTCAAGGCGACGAGGATGATGAGATCGAAATCAACATTGAAGAGTTGGATTCAGAGACGCTTTGGAAGCTCGACAAGTACGTCCGTGGTGTTCTACGCCCGAAGAAGCGCAAGCTCAACGCGGCTGAACAGTTGCTCGAAGCCAAGCAGCGCGAAGCCCAAGCCGCGCGAGAACTCGCGGCTGTGGAAGACACGTTGCGCACGGTGCAAGAGACTGGCGGCAGTTACCAAGACGTCGTCAACGGCGGCAAGCCCGAGCCGGCGGCGAAGAAAGCCAAGGCGGACTCCGACACCGATGATTCCGACTCCGATTCAGACACATCCAGCTACGACAGCGCTGAAGGTGGCGGAAGCAACCCCGAAAAACAACGCGCGGCGCTTGAAAAACACGCCGGCGACGCCCCCGTGGACCAGTCGACAAACGTCTTCGCCAAGGAAGCACCCGGGATCAAGCAAAACGTATCCAAGGCTGCAGTGAACGTGCAAAACCCGTCAGGTTGGGAGACACTCGCAACGTCGGATGCGCCTGCGGCGGGCACGCCTCAACTCACGCGACAAGACGCCATCCCTGATGACTTGTGGAGCGAATTCGAAGCGGCGGCGCAAAAGAAGCAAGAACTTGAGCAGTCTCGCCAGGAGGACATCAAGCGCGCCGAGGCTGAACGCGCACAGGAAGAAGCTGACAAGAAGGCTGCGGAAGATGCCGCCCGCGCCGCCGCGCAAGCCGCTGCCGATGCCAAGCGTCGCGCCGAAGAAGAAGCCAAGGAAGCTGAAGCCAAGGCGCGCGAGGAGGCGCGCGCCAAGGCGCGCGAAGAGCTTCAAAACACCTCGCAAACCGTCGACCTCGAAGAACAACGGTTGGCCATGAAGCAATTCGGCGGTGATGGTATGGGTGGAATGATGGGTAACATCGACGCCAAGGCTCTCAAGGGCGATGGTCAATGAGCGCGTGCGTCGCCCAGGACAAACCACAAAAACAACTCGAAAAAAAACACCCACAGAAAAACACAAAACACAAAACACACCAAAGAACAAATTTACAATTATTAGCCGGAGAATAAAACCACTAAAGAATGAAGGAGACGATAGGTTTTGTTTAATAACACCACACGCACATGTAGCACAGCACATACACAGCGCGCGCGCCGACTGAACGAAGAAATTTGAAACTCAACAAACGCCGAGCGGCGCTTGACGATTTTGATTCATCATCAAGCTCAACATCGGTGGGTGTTTAAAGTTGATTGTAAATCAGCTTGAATTACATGCGAGTTCTCTCCAAACTACTTCACCATTCTAATAATGTACGCCGCCTCGGTTGCGTCACCGCTAATTGCCCTTGACGTCGCACGCGCTAGTAAACAGCGAAGCGCTTAGAGCGCCGAGGTGAGGTAAATGGCGAGGGCGCCAGAGCCGATGATACCGGCAACAGTCGCCGCCCAGTAAACCAAGTTACCTTCGTACTTGTCACCGTCGGACTTGAAGTCTTGCGGAAGGTAGATCGGCGAGTATTCGTCGACGTTCGCCTTACCGTTGCGGAGGCCGAGCTTGTACACGTAGCCAGACTTGCCAGTGCGCCTGCGACGTCGAAACACAAAAATCTACACGTCAGTCCCACGTCTCGCGTATCGATCGAATAAAACCGCGCGCATCGCACGCATACACCCTTTATGCACGTGCCCTCGCACGATTATCACCGCACGCGCCAACGACGCGCCGATACCGCCGCGTCGCGACGCCGCGCGCGCGACGGCAATCAATATCCACACCCAAGATACGGTGCCACGAGGTCGACCACGTACGTCTTCGGGGCGGAACCCGCCTCGGTGGAGCCCTTGTAGCCAACCAAACGCTGCGCCGGCGCAGCCTTGATACCCTATTTCGCGTTAAACACACATCGTCAGTACGCGTCGTCTTGACGCGAGACGACCGACGCGAGACGACCGCGCGCGCGCGCGCCACTGCGCCTCGATGCGCGCGAGTGAATGAATGAATCCACGGGCGTGGATCGAACGATCGCGACGTCGCGCGAGCACCCATCGCGCGCGTACACGCACGCGACGCACGCGACTATTTCAACTCGATATATCCCCCGCGATCGCGCGCGCATCCGAGACTTGCGCGCGCCCGCGAACGCGCGCGAACCGCACGCGATCCCCGTCCGCGACGATCGATCCCTCTGGGCGCGCGCGCATCGTGCGTGCGAATTCTCATGACGTACTCTCTTCGGGCCCGAGGCGTTGTTCATGACGACCAACCCGCGCTTGGTGGCGACGGATTGCTTGGACGCGGTGAAGCGCGCGGAGGCGGTGAAGGTGCTCGTGGTCAAGGCGTTCATGGTAAAGCGCGCGAGAGGGGCAGAGTGCTCGAATGGCGCGCGACCGCGACCGCGACCGCGCGAGATCCGCTGTGGATCACGTGGTTTCGTATACGGGAGGAAATATATCCGGTATACGATCCGTGGGTCCGAGAATTATTTATCGATGCCCGCGTGATCCATACGTGGTTTCGTACACGTGAGGAAATCTATCCAAGGAAGTACGACCCGTGGGTCCGAGAATTATTTATCGATGCCCGCGTGATCCATGCATGTTTAGTATGTGTCGCGCACGGTGTGTGTCGGTGGATGTCTATGGGATCTGGGGCACTCGTGGGGTGGAATGTAAAGATATTTAGCTCGGGTTGGGTTTTGTTTTGGAGGCGTGATTAGCGTAATATACGACGGAGGCGATGCGCGCGGTGGGTGATGGACGCCATTCTCGCGCGCGAGCGTCGACGCGGGCGTCGTGGCGGACGTGAACGGTGCGCGCGCGTGCGTGATGTTGTTTTCGAGCGGGCGTCGTCGTCGCGCCTCGGTGGTGGCGGTGGCGTCGTCGCGGATGCACGCGAGACGAGCGAATGCGCGCGCGTCGAATGGTGTTTCTTTGGTGTTCATCGTTCTCGTCGCATCTTGCGCGCTGTGGTGTTGCTCCGGGCGCGTCGTCGCCGAGCTCGTGGCGTTAGACACTGAAACGTTTAAGCGTGATGTGCTGAATTCGCGCGAGCCGTGGGTGGTGTCGTTTACCGCTGGGGAGGGGTGTGAGATTTGCACGTACGTGGGCGCTAAGTACGAGGAGGCGGCGCGGAAGGCGTCGTCTTTGGGCGTGAAATTCGGTGTATTCGATGTGTCTGCGGAGGGCGTGGAGCTGGATGAGTTGGCACAGGTGGTGGCGTTACGAACGATACCGATGGTGCTGGCGTATCCAACGTATAAGACGGAGAATCCGTACGATAGACGACGGAGCGTAAAGTCGCCGGCGGCGTATCCCATCGCTTCGGCGGATGGCACGGTGAATGAGGTAAGCGCGCGCGCGTTTACGACGTTTGCAGAGAAAGCGTTACCGACGCATTTGGTTGAGCGCATAGAGATTACTGGGGATGTGGTGAATGAGGATTTAATTATGAGTAAAGACGCGAGCGCGAAGACGCCGACGGCGGTGTTGTTAACAAATAAGGCAACGACGTCCTCGTTATTAAAAGCCATCTCGCACGAGCTCGAAGGGCGCATGCGGGTGATTGAAGTCGCGTACCCATCGTCGGCATCGGAATTGCCTCGATTACCGGGCGTGGATGCGTCGCAATCCCCGCGACTCGTGGTGTATTCCGCTGGGACGCTGGCGGCGCCTGCGATGTTTGATAGCGACGCACTCAAAGCAGATCGCGTGCGAGAATTTTTAACCGCCAATGCCGGCCCCGAAGTCGAGCTTGAGGTCGAAATTCGAAGCGCAAAGGCTGGAGCGAAGACGTCCGATGCCAATAAGGGTGCTCAGGAGGACGCGTACGCGCCGCAATCTGTGCTTGCGCCGTTGCGAGGCGCCGATTTCAAAGCAACCGTCATTGATGACCCTAAATTTCACGTCGTGGTGTTTACAAAGTCGAGCGATGTGTGCGATGACATTGTCAAAGCATTACCGGCGCGCTTCGAAGCTTTCCGTGGTACTGTCGCTCTTCACGAAGTCGTCGTCGGCAGTGGCGACGAGGATGCCAACGCGTTGCTCGCCGACACATCCTTGGGCTTGTTCGCCGACGCTAGCGCGTGCGTGGACATCGCCGCCTTTCCGGAATCCGATGAAGGCGAGGCACGCGATGTCGAACTGTTCAAGCCATCGACGACGACGAAAGCCAGTGGTTACACCGCCGAGAGCCTCTCCACGTTCATCATGTCGCACATCATGGATTTATCCTTGGAAGTCGACGCTAAAACTATGGATCGCGCGCTCTTTGGTCGAGAACCGCACAAACCGAAAGTTTTACTCTTCATGGACGAAGGTGACGAGACGTCGCACGACGCAGTTCGCTTATTGTCGTCGGCGCACAAGGATTTCATATTCGCCGTCACCACGAGCAAAGATGAACAGTTGGTGGCGCAATTTCAAATTAAAAAGCGTCCCGAGCTTGTCGTCATTTCCATGAAGGCAGACGACGACGCACCGGTCACTGAAGATGGCATGGGAATGCGCATGAACGTGCATAAGTACCCAGCGCAAGTATTCATGCAACAAATAGCCAGTGCGTGGATTGAACAGCTTCGCACGCAAATCTTTGGCATTGACACAGCGTCGCTCAACATTCCGGTGCCATCCACGGTGGATGACCAGGCACAGTTCGACGCCGAGTGCGCCGCAAAGGGCGGATTGTGTGTCGTAGCGCACATCAAAGATAACAATCCCGCGCACGTGAAAGTCATTCACGAGCTCGCGAAAACGCTGCACAACAAACCTTTCCACTTTGTCATCGTCGACCCATCGACGCAGCGCTCGTTTTCAAGCGTGTTCGAGGTCAACAATCCAGTGGACTACCCCACGGTGACCGTGCTCGCATCTCGCCAACAGCGCGCGGTGACGCACAAAAAAGAATTCGACTTGCACAGTCTGAAAGCGTTTTGCGAAGACGTGCTCAACGGCAAGGTGAAAACGTGGCGTTTCCAAGACATGCCAATCCTCGTTCAAGGCGGCGAACGCGTTGAGGAGGTGATTGAAGAAATAATCGAAGAAGAGTTCGACTTGAGTGACATCATGGGCGAAAGCGTTGAGGGTGAGGCGGCAATGTCTCGTGAAGAGCTCGCGGCAAAGCTTGCGGCGGAAGAAGCCGCCGCCGAGGTGGAGCGCAAGGCGGCTGAGGCGGAGCGCAAGGCTGCCGAAGACGCCGCCAAGCCGAAAAAGAAGAAAAAGTCAAAGAAGAAGAAGAAAGCCAAAACAGAACTGTAAGAGCAGTAGATAGCACGCAATAACTTTAATGAAATGAATGGTAATATTCGTACAAATCGCTAGAGCAGCAGCCAAATGCAAAGTCCCCAATACGGGATATACGCCAGTGCGCCCGCTTCCTTATCGAGCTTGTTCATGAAATACGCTTGCCAAATGCACACGAGCGCAATATCGACAACAAACGCGACTGAAACGCGATCGGTGTGCATGAGTGTGTTGAAGTACTCGGCGCGTTCCGCGAAACCGCCGACGGATGGGTCTTCGAATAACGTCCAGTACACCGAAAGCGCGCCGATACCGAGTCCAGCCAAACCAAACGCCTTGCTCATGAGCCCTTTCTTGCCCAAGCGGGATTCACTCGAGCCTTCGCCATCGGTATTCAACGCGGGGTCCCAAGATTCCACGGGCGTCGCCGCGCGAATCGCCATGTACGGCAACAACACGGCGTTTGTCAAAAACATGCCAATCGACCACATCTTTGTCGTTGGCAAATCTCGCCCGCGTTTGTCCATCAATAGCAAAGGCAAGAGCATGAATATGAATGTTTCCGCAAAATTGAACACGCCCAAGGAGACCGGATGTACGTACGGAGCGTCCCCGAGCGCGTTGATGCCAAACTTATTCAGCACCGGCAACACGAAGAAGAAATCTGTCGACGACGCAATGACGTCTTGTAATGTTTCAGGCTTGATAGCGTACGCAGGATCACCCGGAATGGGGTTATCACTCGGGGACAGTAGCAAGACGTACCAGTACACGGCGCCCGCGAGCCAAAATGCGGCGCTCGTCAACGCATTCGATGCTTCAGACTCCCCACCGCGCGCGACGACATCCGCCGTCAATTTTTCATCACTCTTCGCCGGTACATTGATACCGCCTTGGTTTGCCTGCCGTGCCGCAATCTGCTTCTTCACCAACGGCGCGACGACGCGAATAATCGAAAAACTCGCCTCGCCCAACTTTGCGGGCGACTCCACCACGTCCCGCGCGTATATCAACTTACCACTCTCCTTTGATATTTCGTAAAACGACGCCCCTCGCGCGTTGGGAAACGGTTCGCCGAGAAGTTCAACATGCCATGTCATCCCCACTGACGTATCCTCGGGACCATTCGACGTCGCGCGATCGATAATAAAGTCCATCTCATCCGGGATGCCAGAGCAGCTCTCCTCAAACAACTTTCTCACCGCCGCTTTGCCGACAAACTTCTCCGGGAAGTTGAAATCTTCGTACACGATGTCGTCGTCGACGCATTGTAACGCGCGTTCGACGTCACGGACGTTGATGGCGGCGTACATTTCGCGCACCACGTCGTCGGCGCTCGCGGCGGGGCTGATGTTTTGGTGATGACGTCGCGACTCGAAACGCATCGGGCTACGCGCGTGTACGCGCGCTGTGCGCGTCGCATCGCGTTGCGGCAATGACGCACGCATCGATGATGTGTGCGCGCGCGTCGCGCAGCGCGCGAGCGGCATCGCCATGCGTCGCAGTATGCCGTACACGGGGAATGATTACACGATTCTGAATGAACGAGGTGTGTGTGTGTGTGTGTGTGTGCGTAAGTTATTAATCAATGGCAAAGCCTAACGACGTGCGTGACGCGTGGCGATTTAAAAGTCTCCACCCGGGGTAAAGACATCCCACCAGCCCGCGGCGTACTTGTTGTACGGCGCAGTCCAGTTCTTGGGCGCCTTGAACGCCGCCGGATCGATCGGCGCCGAGCTCTTCAAAATGTCGCGCGCCGCACCCTCGACGCCACCCTTGTACACTCTATCCATACGAAGCTTCACAAAATCATTCCACACACGATCAGTAGTGACCACCGCAACGCACGGTTGACGAATCTTCGCCTTGACGTCCGGCATCGCATCCAAAAACGCCGGGTTGGCGACGATCCAGAAATCTTGCGCCTTTTGCTTCTCCTTGAAAAAGCGACGACGCTCGCGTAAAATTTCAGGAAAGTGTTCGCTGTTTTCATCATTGAGCATGAAATCCGCGTTCGCTACGCAATAGTAGAACTGCGCCACCTACGATCAATCATACGACCATCACACACGCGCACGAACCGTCAGTATACACAATCGAGACGCGTCTCCCATCGCGCGCGCGCGCGGCGTCCCGTCGACGTTATCCACACCCTCGTCGCGCGAACCAATCCACAATCGCCACCACCTCACCGTGCGCGCCCTCGCGCGTGATCGCCGACCCTCCTCGCGCGCGCGCACACATCTACGCCGCGCATCCCCCCGCCCGCGCACATCCGCGCACATTCGCGCGACGACCGACGACGAGACATCCACGAACGCACCTGGTCAGAGCTCGCATCAATCGCTTGCGCGGACGCGCCCGCGGCGGACTCGCGCGCGCGCACGGCGGCGCGCGGCTTGGCTGACGCCGCGCGGCGGTGCGTGGAAAGGCGTGCGATCGGGGCGGCGATGGAGGACGTCGATGCCATCATCGTCGGCGGCGGCGACGCGTTGAGAAGTGTCGCGCGAGCGGCGCATCGACGACGACACCGTATCCGCGGTTGCACACAATTGCGATCACATAGTGCTACGCATGACACAGTATGTGATTATGACACCCGGGAGTGGAGATCTTGGTGGCGTTGTGTGTCGTGTACTGTTGATCATGGGGTTACATGGCTCACAGTATGTGATTACGACACCCGGGAGTGGAGATCCCGCGATTTGGTCGACCGCGATCTGGATCGCCTCGCTGCGGCGGTCGCGCGATGCGTACGCGCGCGTGATGCGGCACGTGATACGGCTAGGGAGATGCGATAGATGTGTGTTATTTTTAGTAGTGTTATTATTATACGTATTGGTAGCGGTGGTGATGTGAAGATATGGCGCGTACGATGACGGGATTTACGCGACGAGGTTCTCGTGCGCGTACATGCCAAAGAGAAACGCCCCGAGCCACGCGGCAATTTCAATAGATGGGTTCACCACGGCGCTCACGATGGCTGGGCCGGGGCAGACGCCAGCCAAACCCCAACCGGTGCCGAAGAGAATGCCGCCCAAGAGTAAGTTTTGGTCGACTTTGGAGTTTTTGGGAAAGTCGAATTCGTTGTACGCGCACTTTGGGCGGTGCACGCCGGTGTGCGCCTTGATGTAACGAATGCCCGGTGCGGTAAGCGCCATGGCACCGCCCATGACGAACATCAAAGACGGGTCGAATGAGCTTTCGGTGACGGATAAGAACCCGCTGACCTTGGCCGGGGACATCATTCCGGAAATCACCAACCCGACGCCGAAGACGAAACCCGCGAGGCTGTCCACGAGCACGTCGATGGTATGCTTTTTCGATTGCGGCGGGTGCGCAACTGAACCCTTACCGTCTGAACCGGCTTTGCGCAAATGATGGTCGATGTAATACGACGTTGCCGCGAACGCCGCGACGCTCGCGACGGCAATCTTCATCCAAAGCGCCGCGCTCTCGTCGCTCGGCGTCGACGCCCCGCGCGCCAACACGTTGATCCCAGAATTCACCCCGAGCGCCTCATTCGTGCGACCAAACGTCGCAGAGCACGCACCAGCCATCATAAACGTCACGGTATACACCATCGAACGCACGCTCAATCGTGAATTCCCTACGATCCCGTGTCCGCTCGTGCACCCGCGGCCCATCGCCGCGCCGAATCCAACCAACGCCCCCGCGCATGCCGCGCGCCCAGCGCCAACCATTGCTCGCGACATCGTCTCGTCGTACACACCGACATCCCGCGCGAGCGCGCCCGCGGCGATGAGCCCGCCCACGAACGCCAGTCGCCACGGCTCGAGCGAGCCGCGCACTAAACCTTTGAAGGCACCGCTCACGCCGAGCACGCGACCGCTCAGCGCGAGTTTCCCCACCGTAGCCACGCCCAGGAGCGCACCGCCCGCGAGCGCGGTGTACGGCGTGAAAGATAGCGTGTACGACATGCGTTCTGCGTGCGTGCGAGCGCGTGCGCGCGACGTCGGCGGCGGCGAATGAGGGGAATCGCCGCGAATGCACCGAGAATTCTTGGGCCGAACCCTATAATTTTTTCGACACCTCTATAGTCTTATATTCCGCACAATGCGCAAGAGCTCCGTTTTGTGTGAATTTATCGGGGCGTGTGCCGTTGACGCCCATCTCTCTCGCGTGCGCGCTCGCGCGAGTGCGCGACGCCCGTGCGCCGCGGATCGACGCCTTCGTCGCGCGCGAACGCACGCCCACTTTATACCGCGCTCGCACTCGCGCCGTCGTCGCGAGCGCGGGTGCGCGACGCGTCGTCACGCGCCATGGCGAACGCGGGCGAGTTGCTCGCGCGCGCGGATGCGTTGCTTAAAAAGTACGTCGGCGCCGCGCGTCTCGATGCGATGCGATGCGACGGGACGCGCGATTGAGACGATCGTGATCGCTGTGCGTGCGCGCAGACGCGCGAGGCGATTGGCGATTGGCGTCGTCGTCGTCGCGCGCGCGGGTGTCGGTGGTGTTCGCGGCGATGGGAGACTGACGCCAGCTCGCGGCTGCGATGCGATTCGCGATAGGTACGATGCGTATTTGCCCAAGACGACGCAGCGCGTGGAGGCTGAATTAAAAGTATCGAATCTTCAAGGAACGGAGGCGTTTACGGCGATGATGACGAATGCGGAGACGATATTGTCGGAATTGTTGGAGAAGGCGCGCGCGGTCAAGGCGGAGAAGAATCGAGCGGCGGTGGCGACGCTCAACGCCGAAGTGCGGCGAGGGAAGAATTACTTGCGCGGAGAAGTGCCCAAGTTGAGGAAGATTGCCAAGACAAAGGCGAGTGGGGTGACGGATGACGATGTGAGGGCGATGCTTGAGATTGTGGATGAGTTGGAGACGCGCGTGGAGAGCGTGTCGGATGGCGTCACGCGCGCGTTGCCGCCTCAAAGGAAACCAAACCCGAGTGGTGGCTACGGTGGACCTTCGGTGGCTGTGAACATTGACCCGAACGTGCAACCGGGGTCGTCATCGAACCCGTTCGTGAACATGGAACACAGCGAGACGAGTAAGGCGTTTAGAATGGAATTTGAAGAACGCAAGAAGAAACAAGACGCGGGCCTCGACGCGATTTCTCGCGGTTTAGGCGTATTGAAAGACATTGGCGGGGAGATGACGGAGGAGATGCGTCGACAAGAACCTATAACAGATGCCATCGAAGAGAAATTAGACTCGGCGAATAGGGACATCCGCACGGCGAATGCGAAACTGAAGCACGCGGTGACGAAGATGCGCTCGACGCGTAAATTTTGCGTGGACATTATTCTCATATGCGTCGTGCTCGGAATCGCGTTGACTATGTACAAGACTTTGGCGTAGCCGATGATAATTTTAATACAATTTTTAGTGCTAGTAGATTACTTCCATCGCCAATGCGCGACGAGATCAAACATTTCTTCCCGCTTGGCGAGGCTTTGCAAAGTGAGCGAATGTCCGGCGGTGGGGAATATTCTAACCTCGGCCTTACCTCCGGCGCTCACGGCGAGCTTAGCTTTATCGCGTGCTTCGTCGGGGATTACCACTGTGTCGCGTGCGCCCAAGAGCACTAAAATGGGCACCTCAAAACTCAAATTAACGAGCGCGTTTGCCCTGTCGTTGGCGCCGACGACGTCATAAATTCCGCACGCCGTTCGCAACGTCACACCCTTCTTCCAACTCAAATTATCCGCATCACACTGCGCCTGCGCGTCGGGATCAATATCTGGACCGGTTTCATCATCTGTGATCACATCAGTCGGCCTCGAGCTCACCTCGAGGCGCGGAATGAAGCGCGCCAGCAACGACAACGCGCTGACGGCGACGCTCGGTAGCGACATTTTCATCTTCATCAGCGGGTTAATCAACACCACGCGTTCGATTTTCCACCGCCCCTCTCGTCGCAGCACTTCTGCGACATACAATGCAAGCGCACCGCCGAGTGAACTCCCACATATAGATACTGCCGCGGCGGTGTCCTCGCCGCCGACCGCGTCCAGCGTCGCCCGGGCGCGCTTGACAACCTCCTCTTTCCCCGTATACACCCCTCGCGCGTCCGCCCCCGACGCATCCACGCACGTGCCATGCCCAGGTAAATCAAACGTCACCGCACGCGCGCCTCGTTTCGCCAGCGCCACGGTCAACGCGCGCACGTTCGGGTTGCCCACGTGCGAGTTCAAGCCATGAATCACCAACACCGTCGGCGCTTTCGCGCTCGCATCGCGCGCGCGCACAACCTCCGTGCCGAACGCCAAATCGAGCGCGCGTATTTCGACGCTGGCATCGGTCAACTCCAGCGCCGGCATCGCGCTCGGCGTCGCGCGCTCGCGAATGCCGCGCGCGCGACGCACCGTGTGCACGGCAGTCCACGACGCGCGAGCTCACGCCGCCATGATCGTCATCCACGACGACAGCTCGGAGGACGACGAGCACAAGCTGCCGGTATTGTTTAATCGCGTGAGATCGTCGTCAAAGGTGCGCGAGAGACTCGCGAGGCGACGCGCACGAGTTGACGAATGAATGTGTTTTTGAATGCGTAGCAACAGCTCGAGAGCCCAAAACAGGTGAAAGTGGTGACGCTCCCGCGCGATGCGGGCGAGGACGCGCCCGAGCCGGCGTGGATGGCGAAGTTTAAGTCGCCTGATGCGGGGATTAGTGCGGCGCTCGCGTCGTCGTCGTCGTCGAGCGATGCTGATGAAGACAAGGATGAGGAGCTCACGGCGCCGACCATTGACGATGGGAAGGAGAATAACGAACGTCGCGTGCGTGCATCAATCGGTGATGCTGGGACGAGTGGGATTAAAGAAACGAAACCGGCATCATCGCCGTTGCGTAAGCCGGCGAGTGCTGGGGCGGTGGTGGCGCCGAAAGCGCCGATAGAAGGGTCGTCGACATCCATCGAGCTCGTGGTTCCGGCGACGTCGCAAGGGAAATCCAAAGTTTTATTCGAAATCGAAGGCTCGGGAGAGGCGATTGATTTAGATGGAGATACTGGTGCCGTCGGGCGTTGGCTCGCTGAAGGTTCGCGGTCGTTAAAGGTGGATATGAAGGGGGTGATGTACAACGCGCGCGTGGTGCCGTGCGCGGGCACCGTCGTCATCGTCTCTGTCGGCTCGGATGTCGCAAAAGTCGAGAGCATCCATCGCGAATACGTCCAACTTCGCGAGGATCCGAACGCAATGGGTGGTATGGAAAACTTTGGCGTCGGTTCTTTATTCGATGCAGATATACGCGATGAATCTGGGGACGTAGACGCCGCGCCCGAAGCGTCCAACAAGCGCAAACGCGGCGCTGACTCCACCGCCGCCAAGCCCCGTAAACCCGCCGCAAAGCGCAAGCCCGCGGCGAAAAAGTCCAAAGCAAAACCCCGTACGCGTAAATGATGTCATTAGCGCGTCGTACTGCGGCGCACTGCGTTGTAATTTGATTCGATTATTCGCGTTCGCTATTCGCTTATGATGACTTGTCTTTTGGCTCCTCCTCTGCACAATCTGCACACTTCGACGCCCCGTCACGTGTCGCGCGCGTAAGATCGCATACACTGCACGCACGCATACACGCGCGCGAGCACACATCGCTTTTGGTGCGCTCTGACGAGCGTGAACCCCATACGCGCGAGGAATACGGACGATCAGCCATGCCCACCGGCGATGCGCGACGCGTCTTCAAGCTCTCCCTCGACGCCGATGACGCTCGCAAGCAGCGCTACGTGATCGAGACGCGCGTGGCAGGTGGTGGACGTCTCGGTGTGTTTCTCATAGGGCTCAAGAGCCCCGATCGGGTGATGGTGAGCGCGTCTTCGTCTCGCGCGACGTTGTCGAGCGAAGAGTTCGTCGTGAGCGATCAACATATTGAGCGAGAACTCGTCGAAGCGCGCGCGATTCGCGTCGTGCGCGTCGATCAGGGTGAGGCTGTGTACGTTATCGATGATGGTAGCGAACGGTCCGGTGCGGCTGCGGCGGTGGTTGGAGGCGTAAACGCGTCTGCGGCAAGCACGGCTCTGGCGAAAAACGACGACGTCATCATCGGGATGTTGAGTGGCATCATGAAGGGTGCGAGTCCGCGAATCACGCACGTAGATAGACCTGCGCTTGGTGAAGATGCCTCCGGCGCGCGAGCGTCGCCGGCGACGAGCGCTGGGCGGACGACGATGCTCACTCCGCGTACCGCGCGAGGCGGTCAGACGGCTGCGGCGGCGGCTTCGAGGACGAGTGCGAGCGCTCAATCGTCCATTGCGGCGTCACCGAGCGGTGAATATAGCTCACCATCCGCATTTTATTCGTCTACATTCTCGAGCGGGATAGATACGACATCAACGCAAGGAGGTGTGGATGACTACATTGAAAACATGATGAGTGACTTTGCAGGGCTCTTGACGGAGAACGGCGTGCAAAGTCGTAACCCTGGCTCGACTTCGGGGTTACCTCCCGGCTTTACAGGTGCAGGATCGATGGCGACGGAATCTCGCCTAGGGTCGGCGTATGCGCAGCGCAGCGCTTTCGGGGCTTTAGCAGAACTAGAACAAGCACCGCCGTTGATGGGTGGCCATCGCGAGCTGAGTCCTTTCTTTGCGTCATCGGATGCAGCGTCTGGCGCGTTCGAAGGCGCGTTGGAATCTGGTGTGGATGTCGCGCCGATCGAAGACACGTCGCTTTTGCGCGCGGGCATGGATGAAGTGGACATGACGGAGCTTGCGAGTGAGGATTTGGGATTTGGAGCCACTCCCGGAGAGTTGAAGGACATGTTAAACCGCACGGCGTTGATCGACTCCATCGAGAGTGATTTGATAGATTACGATGAAACCTCAGTACTCAGTGCGATTGGAACGTCTCGAGAACGTCGTCGTGAGAAGCGTCACAACAGCCGCGTGGCTGCTGGCACGGACAAACCTGCTGAATATTACGAAGCGGGTGCGATTGCTAGTCGAGCGGCGGCGGCAACTGAGAAGAGTAACGAAATTTGCGATGATTTCAACCTTCGCGGCAACAGCTTCGAGTGTTATGGGAATTGCGGGCGCGTTCATGCGTGTAAGGTGTGCGAATCACCGCAGCACCCATTCGGGAGATGCCCACAGCTCGCGGCGAACATCAACAAGCGCGTGGCGTCCACCGTGAATAATGTCTGCGTAGACTACTATTTGAATTCCGTAGACGACACCGGTGGTGCGCTTCGAACTGGTTGGGATCAAGACAACCACACGTGGAATTTGTGTCCTCGGGGTAAGTCATGCACACTTCCTCACGTGTGCGGTTCGTGCGGTAAAGAGGGCACCAATGCACACTTGGCGTCGTGTCGCCTCTCTGCCGTCTTTTCACAACCCAAAATCGATATTTGCCGAAAGTACTATTTGCATTCGCTCGGCGATTATTTCAAAATGGAAGGCGACGGTGCGCAAAAGTTTAAACTCGGTAACACCGGCGGGTGGAACTTGTGCTCAAAAGGCGATCGATGCCACTCTCGACACATTTGCGGGCACTGCGGTTCTGAAGGCCGCGGCAAGCACACACCAGAGTGCAAACTGTATCCGCTATGCGGCGTCGTGCATCCCGCAGATAAACAACCTTGCTTTCTGTATTACATGAAGTCTTTAGTTGGCATCCGCGAATTCGAAAAAGGTTTGCTCAGCGGCAGCGCCAAGAGCTTTTGCTCGCAAAAGAAGGGAGAATGCACCGGGCATCACGTGTGCGGTTCGTGCGGGAATGACGGCGTATCACCGTACCATTCGAATGGCCATGCGTCGACGTGTCGCATGCGCACCATTGCAAATGAGGTTGACCCGACTTTGGACCCACGAACGAAACAATTGCTTAAAGATTATCAAGAAGAGCTTCAGCGCTTGCGCGAGGAAAAGAACGCGTTGAAGGAGGCAAAAAACCAGTCGACGAGCACCGAGGAGCTCGAGCGCGCCGCGTCCGCTGAAGAAGTGGCGCCGCGTATAAAATTTTCGCCATCCGAAATGCGAGATATTAAAAACATTCTCGTCCATACCGGGCTTTTGATTACTCCAGCTGCAATTGCGACAGATGAAGACGCGCCTGTACAAGGATCGCGTGCCGATAAACACGCGCACGAACCATTCAAGTACTCGAAAGCTGAATTAATGGAACTCATGCGTCAAATGAAGGAGGGCGGCGCGTTCGATACTCCCGCTGGTGTGTCCAAGAGCGACGACAAACAAGAAAAACAAGCTTCGAACGAATTGGATCCCGATGAAGTCGTCAAAGTTGACTCCAAGACTGCTCGCGTGCTCAAATCGGAAATCGTCGCGTGCTTACGGGGTATCGAAGACGTCGTCGAGCTCACGCTTGAAGATGCGATCGCCAGTGCGAACAAATCAATCAAGCGTTCGGAGAATCCGAGTGAGCGCCTCAAGGACATTCGCGAAAAGCTTCGACCGTTATCAAATAAATAGTCCCGTTGAAAGTTGAAAGTTAGCGGTAATACATTTCCGGACATCCAAACACCCGAAAACAAGAATGTATTTCTTTACAATACTTGTACAATTGAACAAGACTAGGAAGTAAGAAGTCCACTACGCCGCCGTCGTTGAGAAGGCTTGTTTTATCAGCGTTTTCTGCTTCTCAGTCAGGTGCTTTGGAAATGTGACTTTCTGAATCTTGACGATGACATCGCCGCGAGCGCCTGTACGAGAATTGATCATGCCCTTATTTCGAACGACGCGACTCGAACCAGCTTCTGTGCAGTCGTCGAATGCGACTTCCAGCTCGACGCCATCGATGCCAGGAATTTTCGCTTTGAAACCGACGAGCGCGCTTCGTACGCTAATCGAAGGCACTTCGAAAATCAAATTGTCCTTTTCACGCTTAAACCATCGGTGTTTCGCTTCTTTAATGACCACAACGAGATCAGCTGCGTTCTCTGGCCCTTGACCGGCCACTTCATGCCCAAGCTTCTGATACGTCAGCCTCGTACCATCCTTCCAGCCTCGAGCGACGTCCACGGTGATGTTTTCATCCTTTTCCGTCATCCCATTCGGCCCGTTCACTTGTCGCTTAATCGTGAACCTTTTTTGCGTGCCCGTGTACAGTTCCTCTAGCGTGCACTCGAGATTCACCACGCACTCGCCTCTCGATCGCTTACGAGGCGTGTGTCCCCAATCCATGTCCTCCGCGCCTCCGCCGCCCGCGCCAAACGCCGCGCCGCGCGCGCCGCCACCCATATCGCCGAAAATTCCACTCATACCACCACCCATGCCACCGAAAAACGATTTAAACATGCGCTCGGCGTCTTCATTTGAAAATTCATGCGTCGTAAACCCTCCACCGGCGCCAGGAAACCCACCACCGGCGCTCGCGAATCCCGGTCCCGCGCCCGGCCCCGGTCCCGCGCTCGCGCGCGCCTCGGGCGGCACAAATCCCTGCTTCAACCCTTCTTCTCCGTATCGATCATAGATAGCGCGCTTATTCGCATCCGACAAACAATCATACGCCTCTGCGACGCGCTTAAAATCCTCCTGGTTGCCTCCTTTACGGTCGGGGTGCGTCTTCATCGCCATCTTCTTGTACGCCTTTTTCAACGCATCGTCATCGCAATCGCGCGCCACGCCGAGTCGCGCGTAGAAATCCTTCGGCACTGTCATCGCGCGCGCGGTGGTCGTGTGTTACCCGTGCGCGCTGTCGTTCCGTGTGATGCGTCGCGTAATGCGGGAGCGGCGTCGCGCGGCGTGCGAAGCGATGACGACGTTCGCGGCACCCGAGGGTGCCTTCTTCTTGAAGGTTCTAGAAGGTTCACTTGAGTATTACACGCGGGTTATGAGAGCATTTGAGCGCGACACGACGACGCTAATCATCCGTGGCGTGCTCGAGCGCGGTTTTACCATCGACGAGTTGGACTTGTAAGAAGCGCACGCCGTCGAGTTCGATCCAGACGGAGTTTGCGAGCCTGTCGCGTCGGGCGCGCGGGATGCCGCGTTCGAGACTGAGCATGATTCGCGCGCGCTCGAGTTGCCATTTCGCGACGGCGTTTTCGCTGACTTTGGCGTAAGTGTCACCCATCATGGCGACGAGGAGGTTGAGGAGGACGATGGCGCCGAGAATGGTGAATGAGGCGAGGAGGATGATCATGAGCACTTTTCCTCTAGGGGCGTTTTCGACGACGTCGCCCTCAAAACCTCCGCCGGTGAGCCATTCAAAGCATGTTAAGAGTTGATCGCCAAACATCGCCACCGAACGGTCTGATACTGGTTGGAGTACAACGAAGATTGCGGTGGAAAATGCGACGACGAACAAGCCAAGGATCAATCCAAATGGCGACACGTCGTCGATGATGATTTCGTACACCATGATGACAAAGTGCCCGGTACTCTTGAAGCCCATGAAGAGCCAAATAAAGTAAAACCATGCGCTTAAGAAAGCAAACGCCAAGAAAGAATCCGCCGCGAGCTCGTTTTCGATAAATGTACGAGACGCGACGGACGCGAGATAGGTACAACAAAATATCACGCTCACGACACTTTGACCGCTCGCGTCGGCGCGATGCGTATACTCGTACATCAATTGTGCAATAACGACGGTTAGAATCCCCGTCTTTGCAGTGTGTGAAACCGTAGAGGATAATCCAAACTGTTCCACAGAGTCGGCGAGCGATGTCACGTGCACTGCCGTCATGGTGATCAAAAACAATAAAATTTGCACAATGCGCGTGTAAAACAACTTTCCAATATACACATCCCACTTGCGTTGAAGCAACTCTTGAATCAAAGGCAAGCACAGTAAATTTATATGACCACGCTCAACGATATGCTCGAGAGCGCTGCGCCCTTCGCGCTGCTTGGTATCGATATCCAACAAGGGCATGCGTTGGCACGTCACCGGGCCGTAACTCCACTCGGTGATGCACAAGCGTCCAAGTTGAAAGTTAAACATATCTTCGTAGCCGCTTCTCGCGGCAAATAACATAGGACTCAACCCATCAGCGTTGACGATGTTTTCTAAAGAAATCTCCTCCCTGGCGTCTTCCTTCTTGACGGCGCGTTTTTGCCATCGCTCGCAGACCAATACAAACATCTCTGGTTGGTTGTGAATCACTGCCAAGTGTAAACATGTGTTGCCGTGCGAATCGCGTGCCGTCGCATCGGCGCCGCATTCAAGTAAAATCTCCACTAAATCACCTTGACCCGTACTCACCGCAAAACTTAACGCGTACTCGCCGTAATAACATGGCTGACCTCGCGTAAAAAAACGACCCGTCGCTCGAGCCGCGAGCAACCCAGGCGTGTCCGGCGTCGCCTTCAACAACAATTCCACCAAAGCTCGATTCTTGTTCACGATGGCAATGTGCAAACAACTCTCACCAAAATATTCATCCCCGACGTAGACGTCGTTCACGGTATCGGGCCATCGCTCGCCAATCATTTTCGCGCTTCGTAATTGCGCTGAGTCGCCGATATTCAACCCGCCTCCGTAAAGCAACATCAAATGCAGCGGCGTCTCTCCCACGGGTCCGCGCTCGCGCAAGCACTTCCCATCACTCTCAATTGTCAACGCGCGCACCGCGCTCTCATCACCTCGCTTCAAAGCGCTCCAAATTCCACCCGCGGTGTTCGCGTGCGTGGTTTGCAATTCAACGTCCCGGTTCCCCGCACCTATGCGTTGCGACGCCTCTTCTGCGCGCTCTAACGCACGCGACAGCGCGGACGCAACCACAGCGGCGACAATTGCCGACATAGCTTCGAAAAAGCACGTCGAGTTGGCGAGCACGAGGGCTTTTATAGTTTTTAACGCGCGCGCGGCGTCGAGGTTGGTTGTCCCCAACCACGGTTTTGCCGCCGCCGTTTTGGACGCCTTCGCCACCTTACCCACGACTTTGCGCGCGAGTATAGACTTGAACGAGAACGATCCCGAGGCGTAGGCGTGCTCAAGGCGCGCGAGCGCGCGAGCGGCGCAGATGAGCGCGCATAATGCGCTCACAGTGTACAATGCAAAGATTCTGCGCACGCGAGCTCGAGCGGCTTTACGCGCGAGACGCCTCGCGTCGCGCACTTTTGCCGCGTTGATGGCGTCGTGCGATTGTGCCAACGCGTCCGGGGCGTCGGCGAGCATGGTTCGAACGACGACGCGGGGCGTTGTGACGTCAAGCGCGAAGGGCGGCGTCTGTTGAAACGCGTGCGAGAGACCGAGAGTGGTGTTTTGTACAATGTCGCTCACTATATATACATCGACTAGAGCAGGATGCGATACTTTTCTTCTCTCGGGACGTCGCAGATGGACACCACGCCTGAGGCGTTGATTGACGCATACGTCCACGGATCGACGGCGCTCCAGGCGCACGAGTGCACCGAAATCGAGCGTTCGTTTGATCTTTTGGTCACCAGACGCACCGCCGAGCGTGACGCACTCGATCGGTCGCGTTGTTGTGGTGATTTCGTGTCGTCGTTCCATAATCGAACGCCGCCGTCTGAGCTAGCGGTTAAGAAAAGGGCATCGTAGACGGGATTGTACGCGCACCGCCAAATCCAGTGGTCGTGTCCCGGAATAATTTTCATCGCCTGCGCGTGCGCGCGCGTGTCCCAAATTTTCACCAACCCATCGTCACCGCACGTCATGATTTCATGCGCGACGTTTGGATTATATTTCACGTCGCGCGTTTGCGGCGCGTGAGCCTTTACGATGGTTTGCGCTCGCTCGCCCGAGCGAACGTCAAACATTGCAACGTCGGCGTCAATGCCGCACGCAAACACTTCCGAATCATTCGGGTCCCAGCTCCCACTCGCAACACCATCCTGTATGGTATTCATCCCACCAATCGTCATTGACCGCGAACTATCGCGACGGGTTACCATCGACGTCGTCGCGCGATAGCCCGTCTCCGTCCGCGTCCACGCCCGCGCTTTAAACTCATCCACCGTCATCAGCGTCCCTCGACTCGCATGAAATCGCGCACATTTCACCGTCTCAAACGCTTTCGCGTCGTCGTCGTCCGCGCCACTCGCACCGTGGTTGTCGTCTCGCACGCGTAAGACATCAAACGTCCCAGTTCCGGTTCCGCTCGCCTCCTCGCTCGCCGCGCGCGCGACTCCACACCCACGCCGTCGCGTCGTTTCGCACCCCACGTCCTCGTACACGATCGCGAAAAGCGCGTCGCCATTGTCGCCATCGATGCCGTCGATGTCGAACGCCGCCGCAGCGTCAGGGAGCGTGAAAAGCGTGTGAGTTCGCGCGCGTTTGGTGTCTGGGATGTAATCGATCGCCACGACGACGTTTGCGCGCGTTAACGCGTTCGTGACAGCGACGAAACGCGAGCGCACGTCGGCGTCGAGCGCGCACGGATGCGCGATGAGCGCGCGCGCTGGGGCGTCGAGAGCGACGTCCACCGATGCGGACATTGCACGAGGAGGGACGCGCGCCGGTGAGTGTGGGACAGTTGGCTCGAGTCGAGCGTCTTTGTTTAGCACGGAAGATGCGTTTATCAAAACGGTTCTATATCGTTTCTATCGCTTATCGCTACGTTTAGTCTTGGTACTGCTTAAGCTACGTGTGTTGTTTGAAAAACGCGCGCGTTTTGGTGTCTGCTCAACGCCGACGTTGAAATCGGATCTTTTAGTCGAAATCGAGCAAGTCACTAATCATGCCGAGGTGCGGGAATTCTTCTTGAATGCCTGGTGACCAAGTAGACGGATGACCCATACCCGGAGGTGGTTTCATCGACGGCGGCGTGCCGAGCGGGTTATTGCCCATCATCGGCGGCACGGGCGGTTGCCCGTACGCGCCATTCATACCCGGAGGCACCGAAGGCGGCTCGGGAGGTCTAGCGCCCGCAGCCATGGCGGCAAAGGATGGCGGTAAGCCACCCGTACTGTGACCAGGCGATGCTGGACTGGTGTCAGGTACGCGCGTAGAGCCAGGCGGCGGCGGACCGCGAGGCGGCGGCGGAGGACCAGCAGCGTCGTTGGTCGGCGGCGGAGGACCAGGCGGCAACGGAGGCTGCGATTTGGCGCTCGCGAGCAGCGGCTGCAAGTTAGACGACGACGTGGAGTGACCGTTCGATAGCAAGCTCGATGTAGAGCCCATGTGTACCAAGTTTGTCGTGTCACCCAACATCGCCGATGCCGCTTGCTGCGCGGTGCGCGCGACGTCGAGCGTATCCATCGACGACTGCGCCATGGATGAGAAATCGCCAACAGACGACCCACCGCCGCCACTCACGCCACCGCTATTGATCTCGTTCCTGAGGTTCAAGATGATGTCCTTCGCCTTGTCTAAGTCCTTCGTGAGCTGCACGCATTCGCTCGTCTTCTCGTCGAGTTGAAGCTCGAGTTGAGCGATGCGAGAACGCAGTGCGCTGACTTCGTTGGAAATCGGCGCCGGGATAACCTTGGACGGGGACGACACTTGCGCGGTGACAGCAGACTTGGTGCGCGTAGGCGTCGCTGGTGACTCGGACTTTGGCGACGGAATAGCCTTGGCGGCGGCTTCAGCGCGCTCCTTGGCTTCGGCATCCTCCTTGACTTTGCGCGCGGCGTCCTCCTTGGCTTTTTCTTCAGCTTCTCGCTTGGCCTTCTCCGCGGCTTTGGCCGCAGCCTTGGCTTCGCGCGCGGCGCGCGCTTCGGCTTCAATCTTAGCCTTAGCCGCAGCTTCCGCTTCTTCACGCGCCCGTTCCTCGGCTAAAGCCGCCGCCTTGGCGGCAGCCTTGGCGGCACGCTCCGCCTCCTTGACGGCTTCGAGTTGCTCTCGCTGACGCGCCTCCTCCGCCTCCTTTTCAGCCTTTTCAGCATCCTCGAGCGCCTTCTTCTGTCTCTGGCGTTCCTTTTGCTTTTGCTTCTTGCTCTTCTTTGCACCCTCAAGCTGCTGCGCAAGGCGTTCGGCTTCTTCTTCCTCTGCAATGAGCGCCTCTTGGCGCATCAACGCCTCGGCTTCGCGAAACGCAATCTCCACGCGGTTGACAAAGACGTGCGAAAGCACAAACATTTCAATCGTGCGTCGCCCGAGCTCGGCTAATCGCCTCTCATCGCGCTCAACCGCATCGGTGGCTGATAAATCATCACCAGCCGATCGCTTATCTTCCTCGTCAGCGTCAAATGCAGTGCCGTCGGCGGCGCGTTCGAGCGCAGACACAAAGTCACCCGTCAACACGCACTTGTTTTGTACCACGCTCAGCGCCACCGAACACTTGGACGTGCTGAGTGAATTGATGGCTGTCTTTTCCAAATCGTCCTCTGCGATATCGAGCGCACGGCATCCACAATACAGGGCATCCATGACAAGCGTCGACGTCACCTCCTTCTCGTTAAAGAAGCGCTTGACGATGCCCTTCAAGAGCACGTCGGCTTTCTCCATCGTGAGCTGCGCCTTCTCCTTGCCCTCGCGCGAGTTCCAAAACTGACGCAAGTTGGCCCACTGTTCGCCATTCGATCGCATAACGATGAGTTTTTCGCGCTTTTCATCTAAAAATCGTCGACAGATTCCCTGTTGGAGTGCACACAAAAGAAACAACGGTTAGACTTCAACTCGCGCTCGACGTTTTTTCAAAAGTCGCGCTCACAAAAACGCGTCATCGTTCAGATTCTATGGGTGTATAGATGTTCATCAGAATATATTGCTCAGAACGAGAAATGCTTGATATAGGTTTTCATCAGCACGACGACGTTGGTCTCGCATCGAAACGTTACATCGCATACGCACCTCGACGTTGGTCAGATACACCCGCACGAGCTCGCGTCTGTACTGCGGGTCCAAGCACCGAAACGGGCGCGAAATTTTTTCGTGAATCACTTGCACCTGCGCCTTGATGACGAGCGTATCAGCCACGGTGAACCCATCGAGCACTTTGGTGAGTTCCATAAACTTTTTCCAACCCCAATCGTGTTCTTTCTTGCAAAACCGATGCAACGTGTCGCTGTACTTGGACTTTTTGGGATCCTTGTTGACGACGGCGATGGTGAATTGCGCGAAATGGCTCCAACCTGCGAGACAGACGGGCGACGTCAGTACGCGAGGACGATCACACGCAATCACGACGACGCATGCGACGTCGGCACGTTCGTCGAGAACACACGCGCATACACATACCAGGGAGTAACTTGTCGTAATCGGCGACGCACAAAAACAACGACAAGTGATTGCTGACGTCGCACCCTTGGGGATACACCAATATATACCTACGCGTCGGGACGGAGCGCGAAGAAGACTTACGCGTCAGTGAATTGCACAGCACACACAATCAAACGATACGACAACAACAACGACGACGACAACGACATGGTCCGCTATCCTTCCACATAACACACGAGACACGAGACACGACACCAACGGACGCGACGCACGCGGACGCACCACTTGTACCCTCCGACTTCAAACACATTCGACCGAAGCTCGCGCTTGGCAATCGTCGAAAAGTTTTCAATCTTCCACGTAAACTTCCCATACATGCTCATCGGTTGTGGACCTACGCATGCGATGACAACGCGAGCTCTTACCGTCAGTACACGATCGTCACACGACGCATTCATTCGCTCAAACGCGCGCGATCCTCATGCGTCACTAGGTCCAGTTACACGCGACGTAATCGACGCAATTCACGCCTCACGCGACGCGCACGCGCGCGATCACGCACCGGCAGCGTCTTCTACCCCCCACGGACCACCTTCTGCGACATCCAACGGCCCGCGTCGCGCGCGCCACTCCGCATCCGCGGGGGAATCCGGCGTCACGCTCAGCGTCCCATCGCCCCCCGCGCCGCTCGCGCCGCTCGCGCCGCTCCCACCACTTCCGCCTCCACCGCCGCCGCCGCCGCCTCCACCGCCGCCGCCGACGTCCTCGAGCGCGGACGAATTCGCGTGTGATTTATCCCCGCCGCCGTCGGCGCCCGCGAGCGTCGCATCGTCGCCGTGCGCGGCGTCATCGTCGCCATCGGCGACCGCGACGGCGCCGCGCGCGGTGCCTCGCGGGCGCGCGCGGTCGTCGTCGTCGTCGTCGTCGCTCGTCGCGACCGCGCCGGCGTGCGCGGACGGCGCGGCGGAGGTTGGCGCGACGTGCGCGGCGTGCGCGGTGCCGGATCCGGCGTTGTCGCTGGCGTCGGCGCGGCCCATGGCGCGACGTGCACTGATGCGATCGCGGGGATCGCGCGCGCGGGGCGGACGTCGTCGTCGAACGCGAATTCGATCGATGCGTGTGGGGGTGCGCGATCGATGCGTGTGCGCTTTCGAGGCGTGTGTGATCGATATTGATCGATATGCGTGGTTGAACGCGAATTCGATCGCGATCGATGGGGGTGCGCGATCGATGCGTGTGCGCTTTCGAGGCGTGTGTGATCGATATTGATCGATATGCGTGGTTGAACGCGAATTCGATCGCGATCGATGGGGGTGCGCGATCGATGCGTGTGCGCTTTCGAGGCGTGTGTGATCGATATTGATCGATATTTGATCATGGCTAGGCGGCTATCGGGCGACTACGGCTACGGGTACGGCTACGGGGGCGGATCGGCGGCGACGCGGACGATGGTGCCTAGGAATGGGTAATCACGGGAGGTTCGCGCGCCGGTGAGGGCGTCGAGTGCGGGGTTTGTGGTGCGCGATGGGGTGTCGACGAGGCGGACGACGCCCGGGCGGGTGACGCAGACGTCGGCGCCAGACGCTCGCGCGACGCGAATGGCGGCGGCGAGTTTCGCTTTGGCGCCACCCGTGACATCGGTTGGGGTGTTTTCAAATCGTATGGATGGTGGTGGTGGTGGTGGTGGTGCCGATGTGGATGAGGGTACGACGCAGGCGTCGACGAGCGGGACCACGGAGACTACGCGAGCGTCGATGTCGTCACCCACAGCCTCGGACGACATCGGTTCGACTTCAATGACGCGCACGAGATTCACGCTCTCGCCCTGATCGATTTCTAGCGGTACGTCAAAATCATCTTCGCTCGCGATGACGTCTCTCGTCGGCGGCGCGTCGTAACAGCCAAAGACATTTGACAAAAACGCCACGCGCAGCGCCGCGTTGGAGCCTTTACCGTCGCGTGGCGCTGCGTTGGAATCGCCATCGAGCCATGCGCTTTGTTTTTGAACCCATATTGCACAAAACTCCACGATGTCATCCCCAGATAACACACTCGTGCCTTGAAGGCTGTCATCGACGACGTCGCCGTGAAGCACTGGGACGGCGCCATCCGCGCGCGCGCGCTCTAATGCATCCATTTTCGCGCATTCTACCACACCTACGCCACGCGTGCGCCATCCTTCAACATGAGGTGATATTCCTCTCGCATTCACGCCTTCTTTCACTAACGCTTGGACGACGATATCATTCAAGTCGCGCACTTTTGCGCGCGTCGCCGCTACGCCCGCTCGAAACGCCGCGTCTCCAGTCACGTCTCCACCGCGTGCGCATCCACACTCACGCGCCTCGGCTGTGCGCACGAAAACACGTGACAACTCCGTCAGTCTCTGTGCGTTTTCACCGACCAGAGCATCGACGGCGGCACGCGCACACGCCAAACATACCGTGTCCAAATCCTCCCGCGCCGTGTATGACTACCAACGAATACCCCGCGCGCGACGCGGCCACCACGGCGTCGACGCAGTCGCGCAATCCTCGTCGGTCGAGCACACCGCGTTGGTGTTTCTTGGTGAGTATCGCGCCCCCGAGCTTGACGACGACGACGTCAGGGGCCATGGAGCTCGGCGTGAAATTTTTAGGCGTCACAGTGTGACGTTTCGGAATGATACAGTCGCTGCTTTATCCACGCGCGGCGTCGCCGCCGACGCCCGCGCGCGCCGCTCGCGCGCGCACACACGCGAACACATCGACGTCGATGCCGTCACGCGCGAGAGAGGCGAGCGCGACGGTCGTTTTGGCGCTCGCCGCGGTCATCGGCGTGAGCCTGGGCGATGTCCAACCCGCGCGCGCGCTCGAGCAATCCGAGTTTTACATCGAGGACATCCCGAGCGGGCTCTCGGCGAGCGACGGCGCGAGCAAACGTCAGAGTTTGTCGTCCTTGGTGCGTGGGCCGAACGGCAAGGCGATCGAGGCGTGCGCGAATAAGTGTTTAGCGACGTGCGCGCGAGGCGGCTCGGGCACGGGCGCGCCGGGACTCGGGCCCATTTCCGCGAGACGAGACCCAGTGGTATTCAAAGATGGATTTCGATCTCGGGAGTATTGTTTGTACGAGTGTACGGATATTTGTTCCATTCGCGTCAACGCCGCGAGTCGGGCAAAGTGACGAGACGCGGCCGAGCGGTCAGAAACACAAACACGATAAATGTATACATATATATTGACGCCGCCGACGCGATAGATTAGTCCCGCCGCGATGTAGAACGCATTGTTAGACCACGTTGATATCTGTGCGCGCGCGCCCGCGCCGACGATGCGCCTGCGCGCGCATCAAGATGTGTAAACGCGCGCGCGCTTCAAAAAGACAGAAAACAAACGGACTTGGCGACGATTGACGTCATTTCCCGGCACGCGCGCGCCGTTCGGAATGTCCGTCACCCGCCGCGCCGCGCTCGTCGCCGCGGTCGTCCTCGTCGTTCTCGTCGTCACGGTGGACGCGTTCGACTCGTTCACGATGAGCGCGGCGTCGGCATCGGCGGCGGCGGCGTTGAAAGATTATCCACTTCTTGCGACGATTCAAAGCTACGCGTTACGCGCCGAACAGGCGTTCGATGACGCGTGCACGGCGATGTGGAGCAAGGTGTTGGCAAATTTTAGTCCGTTCGTCATCGCCGGCCCGCTGACGTTCGTGTATCATGAGTTGGTGTACTTTGGTGCGTGGACGCCGTGGTTGCTCATGGATCGATTCGATTACTTTAAACGTTGGAAGATTCAACCAGAGAAGACAGCGAGCAAGGAGATGGTTGGGAAGTGTTTGAAAAAGTTGCTTAAGTCGCACGTGTTCATTCAGCTTCCGATGCAGTTGATGTTTCACTATGTGGCGCCGTATTTTGGTTTTTCGCTTGCGTTGCCGTTGCCAAAGTCGCGTGACTTGCTGTGGCAAATTCCAACCTTTTTCGTCATCGAGGATTTTTATTTTTACTGGATTCACCGCGCTTTGCATCACAAGTCTGTGTACCGTTACGTGCATAAGGTTCATCACGAGCACACGCATCCTTTTGGGATTGCGGCAGAGTATTCGCACCCGCTCGAGACGTTTTTCCTCGGCATCGGGACGTTGCTGGGGCCGTTGTTTTTCGCCAAGCACATGGTGACGTTGTGGGTCTGGTTGTTTTTCCGGTTGATGGAAACCGTAGAAGATCACAGTGGGTACGACGTGCCGTGGAACCCGACGAATTTGATTCCGTTCTGGGGCGGGGCCGTGCATCACGATTTTCATCACAAGACGTTTGCTGGGCCGTATTCCAGCGTGTTTACGTGGTGCGACTGGATGTTTGGCACGGATAAATTGTTCCGCGCGCATCAACAAAAATTGCGCGGCGGCAAGGAATCTATCGCATACCCGGCAGTGTTCCGCGGTGCGCCGAATGAGCGCGTTTTGCGTTCGCGAGCAGCTAAAAAGGTAGACTAGTTGGATTTTTAATGATGATCATCTGTATTGAAAGAATCGCGAAAGACTAAATATTTTATGTTTAGAGCTCGTCCTTGACGTCGTTATTCGTCGCGGCGTCGGAATCCTCGGCGATATTCTCTGCATCCTCCTCTACTACGCCTTCTCCATCATTAGCTCCATCGGCACCCACGGCGCGGTCCTCTTCGCCGCCCACCGTCGTGGCGTTCGCGTCCGTGGCGTTCGCGTCCGTGGCGTTCGCGTCCGTGGTGTTCGTCTCAACCTTTGGTGGTTTAGGCTTGGGCTTGTTCTTGAGCTTTTTGAACTTAGCCTCGAGCGGTCGCTGGGTGATTTTAATCTCCGTTGACTCGAGCGACGGCGTCTCCGTCTTGCTCAACTTGTTCTGCGCCTCCTCCTTTTCATCAAGCCAAGACTCAAACTGGATGATCCCTTCAAGCAACTCTGTGGTATGCGTGGCGTTCAACCACGGCTTCTTTTCCGCCCAAGTTTCGATTTCAACCTTGGCCTTTTCAATAAACGCGCGCGCCTTCTTTATGGTTTCTGGACGCCGCGTTAATTCGGCGGCGCGGAATTCCATCGCGTCGCCTTGTGTCTGGAGCTCATTGTGCGTCTTTTTGAACTCTTCCGTGCTCGCGTCGGCACCGTCCATGTACAACCAATCTTCTTTGTCCATAAGCAAGTCTTTCAAAGTCGTGCGTTGTTCTTCATCTGTGACTTCTTGAATGCTCTCGTCGTCGAGCTTGGCGCGCATGGAATAAATGTACGCCTCGAGGTTGCTCTTTGCCGCTTCTTGCGCGCGCTTGGCGTCGTCCTTTTTGCGCAAGTCACCAAGCACGCGAATTGATGATTCAATTTGTGTTTCGGTGAGCGGCTCCATGGGCAAGCCAGAAATCTTGACATCGAGCAGCGTGCGGTGCACGCGACGACGCGCCTTCATCTTTGGAGGCTCTTCGACTTCGACTTCGTCAACGACAACTTCGGCAGGCATTTCCTCGGCCTCGGTGACATTGGTTTCATCCGGCGTCGCCGTTGCGTTGGTTTCAACATCCGTGGCATTCGCCCCGACAGTCGTCGCGTTCGTCGAGTTGTTCGCTTTTTTCTTTTTGGGCTTTTCTGGAACGTACTCGATGACCTCAACCACGTACTCGGCGCGAGTGACGTCCAAAATGCCGTGCACGTCGAAATCAAAGTACACGTTCATTTTGCCCACCGTGTCGTTGTGTTTAGCCATGGCATCCTTAACGTTGGTTACGTCGATAATCATGACTTGATCTGTCTCGGTGCCCGGAGGTAACGGCGAGCCGTCGGCTCGGTCAAGCGCGACGACAATCTTAGCGTCGCTCGTGCGGTTATACAAGCTCACGCGATGCGCCAGAGGCGTGCGAGCAAACGGTTCGACGAGCGTCGTTGGTTCACTCGACGTAAAATCGTCGCTCGGAGTGATGGTGTACGTCATCCCGTGCGGCATGGCGTCGAGCGCGCCAAATTTGCGCATGCGAAACGTTGTGCTCATATTCGCCGCAAACAACCCGGCACCCATGGCCACGGCTTCATCGGCGTCGAGGTGCACGTCAAACTTGCGCCCGCCAAGGGCGTCCATGATGGCATCCTTCACTCCAGGCACGCGCGTACTCCCACCGATGACTTCAATCGCTTCGATGTCAGCCAACGTTACGTTGAAGCGCTCCAACCCAGCGACGATGTCGCGCAGCGGTTGCGTCATACGCTCGAAAACGTCTTTCGCGATATCCGTGAACGCCGCGCGGTCAATAGTCGATCGCAAATCGATGTCGTCGTGCAACGACTCAACACTAAACGGCGCCTCTTTATTGGCACTTAAAATCTCCTTGGTCTTGCGCACGTTTTTGCGCATTTTGCCCACTGAACGCGGTGTCTTTGATAAATCAGCGGAATGTTTCTCCTCAAACTCCTTGACGAAACGATCAACGAGGAGCATGTCCAAGGTGTCACCACCGACAGTTTCATCCCACTTTACGTCGACGATTTCATACTGCCCGTGATACTTCTTCTTTCCACCTTCTTTCCCGGCCCAGGATGAATACCGAACCAACGCCGCGCTACTCGACGTGCTTCCAACATCCACCAATACAACCCACGTCGGCGTACCATCCTCCGCAAACTCCTTATCAATCCCCCACTGCAATGCAGCGCACGATAAATCACTCTTGAGCGCTAACACATTCAATCCAGCAACCTTGGCGGCATCTAATATCCCCCGACGCTGCGCTTGCGACGCAAACGGTGGCACCGCGATCACCGCGTCCCGAATCTTACCCCGACCCTGATCCTCCCCAACCTTCATCGCGTACTCCAACGTCATCGCAAATAACTCCTCCGCAGAATATTTCCCCGCTTTCTTCGCATCAATCACAATCGTATCCTTACGTGTCGCGTCACCGTGCTCTGTTTTATACGCCAGCTTGGAATCTTCTTTAATCTTCTCAAATCTCTTCGACGTCGAGCTCACACCCAACGCATCGCGCGCGCGCGTCACCACAATCTCCGGCGACCGCGGCATAAAATCCATCGCGCTCTCGCCAACCTGTCGTTCGGCGTTGTAGAAGCTCACCGCGGCGGTGGTTTTGCGTTTGCTGATTTCATTCACGGCGATGCCGATGGGGACGCGACCGGGGGCGACGAGCGAGACCTTGAGAAACTCTCCGCCCGCGTCGATTCCGATCACCGCCGCGCGCGCGACGGCGGCGAAGGCGACGGCCACGAGGGCGACGAGGGCCAAGACGGCCGGTCGTGCGCGCATGGTGTCGCGAGCGTGCGCCGTTGTGTGGAATGAGGTCAGATCACAAATGTTAGGTGTTCAGACGCCGGCGCGTATCATCTTGTTTCGACGCTCGCGACGCGTATGGCGCGACGACGTGAAGGGATGGGGACGAACGCGCGCGAGAATGGTGCGTTGTATATAATATTGTTTTACAGGCGGAGCGAAATGCGGTGCCGCGAGGTGTCGACGTCATGGATGATGACTTGGACGGTTTGGCCGACGGCGTACGCCGAATGCGGATCGAATGGTTTCGCGCCGGCGGATGATGATGATGATTGTTGTTTTTGCATCGCAGTGACGTGTAATAATGCGTCACGACCGACACCGATGTCAACAAAGATGCCAAAAGGGACGACGTTGCGGACGACGCCGGTGATGGCGTCGCCTGGCGTGAGGGCGTCGATGGTGAGGGCGTGCGTGCGCAAGGCGTTGGCTCGGGAGCCGGCGTCGGCGCCTCGAACGTCTTCGCCTGGTGCGCATAGGTCGCTGACGATGTCACGAAGGGTCAAGTGGTGACAACGCAGTTGTGCGGCATAGGATTTTAATGCCGTGACGTCGTCTTTGATCTCGCTGAGCTTAGGTTTGAGCCGGCGAAGGACATCCATGCTCGTCGTTCCGGCGTCTTCATCCGCAGTGAGATCGACGACGCTGGATTCTGCGATGTCGAGCGTCTTGAGTAATCCACGCGCGATGCCGTAGCTCTCAGGGTGCACAGATGTATGTTCGAGAACGTCTTTTGCGTCAGGCACTCGTAAGAACCCAATAATTTGCTCGAAAGTCTTCGCGCCGACGCCCGGCACATTTTTCAGCGCAGAGCGTTCTGCAAATGAGCCGCATTCGTCGCGGTGACGCACAATCTTTCCCGCCAAACTCGGCCCGAGACCAGGAATTCGCGATAACAGCGACTGCGATGAAGTGTTGAGATTTGCGCCGACTTGTGCAACGGCGGACTCCACGGTCGCCGTCAACGCGTTGGCGAGATCTTTTTCCTTGACATCGTGCTGGTACAGCCCGACGCCGATAGCTGCCGGATCAATTTTCACGAGTTCAGCCATTGGATCTTGTAAGCGCCGCGCGATGCTCACCGCACCGCGTAAAGAAACATCGATGTTTGGCAACTCTTTCGCCGCGAGCTCAGACGCGCTGTATACCGACGCGCCGGCTTCCGATACCACGCGCCAGCCTACGTCTCCGCCGATACTCTTCACCACATCCGCGATGAATGTTTCGGTTTCACGACTCGCCACGCCGTCTCCGATGGCAATCGCACGGACGTTCCATCGTTTGATGAGCGCGCTCAAGGTTTTCGCGCCTTCATCAGCTTTCGCCTTGGATTCTATTTGCGGCAGGCGGACGACACCCGTGTCGAGGAGTTGCCCGCGCTCATCCACGACAGCGAGCTTGCACCCCGTGCGATACGCCGGATCGACGCCCAAAACGCACGATGCAGGTTTTAATGGCGCCTGTAACAATAAAGCGCGCAAATTAGCGCCGAAATCGCCGATGGCGCGCTCCATCGCCTCGGCTTTTAATTTTCCCTTGGCCTCGCGTTCAATCGATGGCGCTAATAGACGCTTGATGCCATCTTCGACGGCATCTCTCACGACGCCATAGCGCCCACCGCCTAATCGACGATTTTGGTCGCCACCGAGTAACGCCTTCATCGCCGCTGACGTCGCGCCTTTGAGATCAAAGTCAATCTTCACCCTGAGCACCTTGGCGTTTTCGGCCCGCATAATCGCCAGCGTCTGATGCGGCTTTATCCTACGCATCGGTGCACTAAATTCATAATAATCCCTCACCGCATCTGCTATTTTCTTCATCGTCTTATCGTCTACTTTCCCACTCGCCGCGGCTTTCCCATCCGCCGTAAGCGCGCAGACGAGCGCGCCGTACGACCAAATCGCGCTCCGCGCCGCCGCTCGCGCCGCCGTCTCATTCGCCGCACGCTCCGCCAACACATCCTTAGCAAACTTCAGCGCATCCTCCACCGTCTTTATCGCATCACCATTCACGTATGGGCGCGCTAAAGACTCTATGCCTCCCGGTCCATCGAGAATTAAAGCCTCCGCGAGCGCGTCGCATCTCAAACTCCGCGCTCTGTCCGCCCGGCTCGTCGCCTTTGTTCTAAACTTTTGCATCACATCCTCAATCGCCTCCAGCGTGCTCGCCGACGTCACCGCGCGAAGAACATCTGCGTCGCGTATGTCGAGCTTTTGGAGCGCGTCGAGCGCGCTCGCGCGCTTCGCCTCGAGCGCTTCGTACCGCCGAGCGGCTTTTTCCACGCAACGCAACTGTAGCTCATCCAAGCCTTGCGTGCGCTCCTTGCGATACCTCGCCACGAATGGCAGCGTACACTGGTCGTCGATCAACAACGCTAAGGCGGCCTCGATTTGCGCGCGAGAAATCGCGCGCGCGGTGTCTGCGTCGTCGCGTGACAGGTGGAGCTCCACCGCCGCGGCGCGAGACACCACCGACGACGTCGACGACGACGCGCGTCTCGCAAACGACACAGCATCGCCCACGCGCGAGCGCTTCATAACGAACGAAAACAATGCGCGCGCGTGTGATTCGAACGATACGGTCGCGCGCTCGCGCGTCTAAAGGTGAGGTTGCGCGCCGTTTCGTTGTTTCATTCCATCAAAAATTACATCACACATTGTTCCTTAACGCCTCCTTCAACCCTTCCTCTTGCCTGCTGTGCGCGTTGGGCGTGCGCGATTCTTCACTGACGCCATACGCGGCGTCATCGAACGCGCTTTCGCCGCGTCCGCTCTTCGCAGAGGCATCCGCGGCGGCGCGCAACGCCGCCTTGCGCGCCTCCTTTTGCCTCTGCGCCTCCTCCAAGTCCACCGCACGCGCGGAAGACGCGACGGATGCCGACGCCAACGCGACCGCGATCGCGATCGACGCTCTGCGCGTCATCGCCGGCGTCGCCGACGCCAGCGCTGGCGCCGGCGCGGCGTGGTCGCGCGCAGAAGACGCGCGCGGCATCGTCATCTTCATCGATGACAAGCGTCGCGCACGCGACGCGCGCGCGAACGGCGCGCGCGCGGACGACGGCGCGGCGCGCGGCGAGAGGGACATCGCGAGCGTCATCTCGAACGGTGGCGACGAGAGCGTGCGGCGGGCGGGCGTTCGGGGGCGCGCGCGCGGACGAATGAAGACTGATGACGTGGAAGGTGCGCCATCGCGCGACGCGGCTTTGGGCGCTGCGTGCGCGGCGCACGGCGACGACGGGCGCGGGGAAGTGGTGTGGGTGCGGCGTTTGCGGCGGCGGTGGCGCGCGCGGCATGTCGCGCGGCGCGTGCGTGGCGGCGCATGGCGCGAGAGCCGATGGAACGATGATGACAGCGGCTTCAGCAGCGCGACGAACGCGCGCGCGGTGTGCGCGAGCGAGCCGCACACGATCGCAGAGCGACTGTGGCGCTGCGGATGGGTCCCGCTCGTCGTCATCGGCGGCGAGCGCGTTCGATTTTCGCGCGCACGAGGCGTGGTTGATGGATGCGTTGACGCGGACGTGCGGCTCGAGCCGAACCGACGTCGACGTCGACGCCTGTTTGGCGTACAAATCGAACGAGACCATCGGCGTGCGCACGACGACGGAAGTTTGGACGTCGAGTAGGTTGCGTAGAGTGCGGTCGACGTACGTGGATGGCGGCGAGGTGGCGCAGATTTTCAACTGCGTGGCGTATCCGTCGACGTCGACGCCGGATGCGCCTATTTTTGGCGCGGATTTAATTTGTATCGGTAAAGGCGCGGCGCGCAAGGTATTGATTGGTGTGGATTTACAACCGATGTGTCGAGATGCGTCGTACGCGGCGGCGTACGTGCCGGAATTGCTCGCGCTGAGAGATGGGCGATTCGCCGACGTCGCGGAAACGCTCGGGACGACGACGCCGAGCACAAAATTCTATGAAGACGCCAAGTTTTTTTCAAAAGGGATGTTTTTCGCGCGACCGCCGACTGCGGATGATGAAGTCGCGCGTGCATCGCTCGATGTATTGAAGGCGTACTTTGATGTGTGGGTTCGGCGATTGGATGAAGCCGAACGCGAAGCCGAAGCCATGGACGGAGCGTGTAAATTTGGATTATCACTCGAAGACGTCAGACGGTGCGTGTTGACGGAAACCACCGCAAGGGCAGGGCAGGATGCGCATGATGAGTGGCAGCTTGAACACGACCCAGCGATTGCAATGTTTACCAAATGGTACGGCGACGCGTGGTCGCGCGAGTTCGCGGAAACGGTGTTATTCCCAGGCGGTTGTCCGTCGACAACTGGAAATTGACACCCGTAACAACTGTAGAGCATTGTAATAGCATCAGAAACACAGCAATAGCAGAAAATGCGCGAATGAATATCACCCGACGCGTGCGATTCGTTCGCATAACTGCTCGTTCGCTCGAAACGCCGCGATGTGGCCGACGCGTCGGAGCAACTGCGACTGCCAATCCGGGCCTCGAAGTCGCGTTTGCTCGGCGAGGAACACCCGTGTACTCTCCGTGATGGGGTCCACGAGACAACTCAAAGCCGCGCGGGCGCTTTCTATTGCCGCGTCGTGCACTTGCATTTCCTCGCGCGTGGCGAACGTCGTTCCGTATTGACGTTTCAGCAATCGCAACGCGTCAAATACGCCGGCGTTGATTAAAGCGCTCGACGTTGCAATTGGAATTGGATTCAACAACGTGGACGTTCGACATCGCGCGGGATCAGCGTGCGAAAACACCATCGTCGATGCGTGCATGTCACGCAGAGAACTTTTATTCGCCATGAAATGAATCGCAATGTTGCTCACGTACGCCTCGCATCGCGTCGCCCGCGTCTCGTCGCCCCGTCGCGCTGTGCCGTCGCAACGACCCAGCGGCTCGCACGTCTCATCGGGAGGCCGCGGCGTAGACGTAAAGAAAACGGAATGTCCCGCATTCGGGGCGTCTCGCCGCGCATCTAACCGCAAAGGAAGCAGTGCAAACGATGACCATAACTCATCATCGAGCGTCCAGAGGTGCGCGACGACCACATTCGTTTCCTTGCGCGAAAGCATGCTACCGTTCACAAAGACTTCAATCGAGCCGCTCTCGATGTCGTCCACGGCTCGACATTCCGACTCCAAACGCACGCACACGTTCACACACGCGCACCAGTCCACACCATCTATCACCGAGTGCTGCGCACTTCGCACGAGCGCGCTGCACTGTCGTAAACGCGAGAATCCGCACAACCAGGTGTTTGAGCGCGTCGAGTACGCGCGCGCTCGATGCCGAGCGATACAATTGTTCAATCCAGCCATCGCGCGTTCGACGTGCGCGTCATCCAACGCATCCCACGCCGACGACGACGCCGCGCATTCGAGGAACACAAATGCTTTTTTAGTAAAGGTGTTGACGTCGAAATCGGCGCCGATGACGCCGGCGGCGCATTGAGGTCGAACGACGGCGTCCTCGACGAAATTCTGCCACATCCCATCAGCCAACTTTACGTAACGCACATCAACGCCTTCTGCGGTAGATACGCGAAGGATGACCGCCCGAGCGCCCGCGCAGTATGCAGACGTGGCATCGTCGAGCATGTGTCGCAGGACGTCGGGGTCGGTGACGGTGCGTCGACGGGCGTTGTCGGCGAAATCGATTGCAATTTGGAAAGTACAGCCCATGTCTCCCGCGGAGGCATCGAGACGCGGAACGACGACGATTTCTTCGGTGTCAACGGTGGATTCGTTGCTGCCGAACACGGCGTATGCGAAACTCGCCACGGTTCGCGTGAGGAACGGAAGAAGCGTGGTGTGCGTGAGAGTTTCGTCTGACATTGTCGCGAGCGCGCGTGTGAAGTCAATCGAGCGAGAATGATATGATTTATTAGAATTACACGGCAGTTTCAATGGTTGGTGCTAGTTTAATCAAAGATGACGTCTTCGTCGTCATCGTATTCACCAGAATCGACGTCGCCAAAGAACATTGCGGTGCCAACCAAACCCGGTCTACCAGTCGCGCCAAACGTCACCAATCCCGGTCTACCAGGACCAACTTCCCACGTCTCTTCATCGTCTTCACCATTAAACGCACCGACGTCGTCATCGTCGCCATCGTCGCCATCTAATACGTCGTCCTCAAACTCATCTTCACCGAGCATTTCGCTGAGCGTTTTTAATTCGCTCACCGGCGCGGGACGAGGAGCGACGGCGTTGTCATCCGTGGACACCTTTAAGCTATCGAATTCAGGGAGTTCAGGCCAACCGAGGTCGTCTAATACCACCCCTTGCGATTGTTTCTCGCTGTACCGATTTTCGGATAAAATGTTTGTAAAGTCTTCGGCGTCTCGGCTGTCGAATCCGGCGTCTTCTTCGTCTCGGCCCCAAAACGACCCGTTACCGAAACCGTCGTCTAAATCATCATTAAACGACGATCGTCGTCGCATGTCATCGCCATCGGATTCAATCTTTTCAATCACCACAAAAGTATTCGTTAATGCCGCGGCAAGTTTGACGTTGGCGCCGCCCGCACCAATGGCGCGCGAGGAATCATACGCCGATACGTAGGCGACAATCTTTGGCAGACGTTCGCCTTCAGGGAAGCTATACTCAGTCTTCTTCACCTCGGCTGGGAACAGCGCCGCCTTGACAACTTCTTCAGGGTCCTCGCTCCACTGGATGAAATGCACGATTTCTCCGCCAGAACGGTCGCGAATACGACGCAGGCGCTCGTTATCTGGCCCCACGCACGCGTCGATGGCGCTCCACACCGTTTGGCAGTCTTCAGCCACCGTCACCGCTACCTTGGTCATCTTCCCAGGGATACGACTGATGGCTTTGATGACGACATCGCCACGCGCAACTTCGGGAACTTCCATTTCGATGATACCCGCGACGACGCCCGGGATAGTCATGGAAAGAATAACTGGAGTACGCTCGCGGCCGGTGAACAGGTTGTTCTCGACGTCGAGTACAAAGCACGTCACTCGGTCGCCTTGCAGCATTTGCAGTGTCTGTAACTGCTCTTGGGCGGGAATCACACCGGCAGCACCACCATCGATGTCCACCATCCACGCGCCGTCTTCAGAACGGAATCGAACGGTGCCTTCGCACACCGTGCCAACTTTTTCAACGAAATCCTCCGTCGCTCTGCGCGCGACGCCATTCTTTATTTCATCACTCAAATACCCAATTAGCGGTCGCATGCGATTCTGGCGACGAATGTTGAAATTGAAAAATTTGGTGTCGTCGTACTCGCGCTCGACGGAACCCGAGCGTCCGATGACTTGCACCAGTACGGCAAACCGACCGCGCGCCACGTCAATGTCCACGCTCACCTCCACCCGGCGTCGCGCCTCCTTTTGTAAAATGGTCAAAGCGCTCCCACGCATGTCTCTATACGACTTTTCTACCGCGCGCGCGATGGCTTCCAAATGCAACGCCGTATCTGCCTCGTACCCTTTCTTTTCCTTGGCCAACTGGCGCAACCCGTTGACGACGGCAACCCGCCTCGCCAAATCATCCCTACTTAAACTCTCACTCGCCAATCGCAGTGCTGGATACCGGGCCTCAATCTCACTCAAATACGCCGTTGATGCCTCGATATCATCCCCATCGACGTCGTTGCGATCCCATTCCGAGCCCCATTCTTCGCCGACGTCGTCCTCGGCGTCCCGACCCCAGCCGCCCGCCGTCGCTCGCCTCGTCTCCTGACCCTCATCCCGTCGCCGTCCACCCCGCTCGCCCTCCGCACTCTCCACCTGAACAATTCTTGCCTTACGCCACGACGACGCTTGCTTCACCACAGCCTCCATGGGCGCAAACTCGGCGCGATTCGCGCTCTCGTACTCGAGCACGCGTTCGAGCAGCGTCGTCTTGGACCCACCCAGCTTGAGCCCGTAGCCTCGACAGAGCGGTTTCAACCCGTGTTCGACGGTCAACTTGGCCAGTTCGGCGCGACGAGTATCGAGCCATGGATCGGCGCTCGGCGCGTCGGCGTCGGCGTCGAGCGCGGCGGCGAAAACGCCGGCGCGAGCGCGCGAAAGCGATGGGTTAGCGGCGGCGGCGGCGGCGCGGCGCGCGTGGGACACGCGTCGTACGCGCGCAATGGTGCGCGCAGGCGCAAATGCCGGCGCGCAGGCGATTGAAAACGTCATCGTGCGCGCAGGCGCGGCGTCGTACGGGGCGTCGAGGACGTCGCGCGACGCGATATGGCGCCGGGACACGCGCGGCGACGCACATAAAGCAAGCACACGAGTGAATAATGACACGATGGATTACAACTACGAGCGCGACTATCATTGCCCTGGCGTCATATTACGAACCCGGCGCCACCTTGCGCGGTTTTTTCAAAAACTGCAAGTTACCGGGCACGAAATCCTCCAACTGTTCATCCGGCAAGGTCATAAACGGGTCGAAGGCGTCCCCGTACGCGTCGTCAAACGGCTGTAGCGCCCATTCAATTTGCTCATTCTTCAACTTTGGATACAAGCGGTTAAAGTTCTCAATCAACACCTCTGCACGCTGCGCCAAGCACACGCGCGCGAGGTTGACCGACGCCTTTTTATCCCCAGCCGAAGGCGTTTGCAACGTCCCGACGCCGTTCCACACCAAATTCATCGGTCCAACCTTCTTCGCCATGATGTTCACGCTGAACGGCTCTTGGCCCTCGACTTTTTCCAGCGCCGGGAACCCGGCGAGGAGGTCCACCTCGGCTTTGGCTTTCGCCGCCACCTCCTCCTCCGTGGGTTCGGGGCCAAACTCCTTGAGAAAGGCGCCACCTTTTTTGGCGCGCGCGCACACGAAACGCGCGCGGCTACACGCCTTGGTCGCGCGCGCGAGCGCCGGACGCGTCGCGGGCGACGCGCGCGACGTCGAGCAGAGTGTCGCGGACATGGTGGTGCGCGGAGACGGCGCGCGGTGGGTGGGTGTCGACGCGAGCGCGGCGATGAATGGCGATGCGAGGGCGTGACGTCAGCTTTATCCACACCGCGTTGTGCGTCGTCTCTCGGCGGCAGTGCGCGACGACCGCGCGAGCGTTCGATCGAGCGCGAATCGCCCTCGAGCGAGTGAGAATTCATGGCGTCCATGCGCGCGATCGCGGCGGTGACGACGGCGGTGACGGCGTCGACGACGGCGTCGAAGACGTCGAGGCTGCAGCGACACTCGGTGTCCCGAGGTGCGGCGTCTCGCCGGTCCGTATCGACGGCGGCGACGTCGCAGGTGACGTTATTCGGCAGCCAAGGGTCGAGATCGCCTTTAGTGAACTGGTACGCGAATGAGATTGGGTTGGAGCTCACGATGAAGGCGCCGAGCGACGGCGCGAACCCGCATCCGTTCAAGCAAGTACCGGCGTTGCGCGACGGCGACCTCGAGTTATGGGAGTCAGGCGCCATCTTATCATACTTAGCCGATCAATACGGCGGTTTAGACACCCCCGAGGCGCGTGCGGAGTGCGCAAAGTGGGTGTACTTTGCCAACGCCACGCTCGATCCGGTGGTGTTTAAAGAAAACGCCAACGGAGGCGTCGTGGACACGGGCGCGCGGGACCCAAATAACCGTCGCCTCGGCCAACTCGAGCGCGTGCTCGAAGGACGCGAATTTTTAGTCGGCGACACATTCTCCGTCGCCGACGTCGCGGTGTGCGCGTACTTGCTGTACGTGCCGCAATTCTTTCCCGACGTCTCCTTCGCGCCCTGGCCAAATTTGGTCAAGTACATGGGACGCTGCGCGTCCAGAGACGCGTACGGAAAAGCATTCGGCCAAAAAGTCCAGCAATACCTCGTACAAAAGTGTATAGGCTGGGTCAAAGCGTCTGGGGCGTGAGCGCGAGCGCGTCACGTCATCCAACGACACGCATTCATTCGCGCGCGTTTTCCAGTCGTCCATGTCAGCCGCGGCTTCGGCGCCTTCGCGTTCGGCGCGCCGCGTGCCTTGTATTTGTAACACACACGCGCGAGGACGATACCAGCACCTCGAGAATGTTATAAAACCCCGTCGCGTCGCCATCGCATCGCCGTCCTCGCGTCGACGACCGCTTTGCCTCCTTCACATTTCTCAAGGGGGACTCGTGACCAATTATAACTCAAGCGCGTGACTTTTGGAAATGAAAAGTCCCCATGCGCGTGCCCTCGTCAGAGATTCGCGCGTCTCGGCGCGCCCGACGCACGCGAGACACGGCGCACGGCGTCGCGCACGCGCCAACGGCGTTCGTGCGCGCGCGTTCGGCGCGCG
>Ga0181597_10000263_pt1 | contig 57067 bp, 44 predicted proteins | sample 041ome_5_FD_148647 | JGI IMG/M metagenome (GOLD analysis project Ga0181597, IMG submission 148647) | Coastal salt marsh microbial communities from the Groves Creek Marsh, Skidaway Island, Georgia - 041403US metaG (spades assembly) | ecosystem: Environmental > Aquatic > Marine > Intertidal zone... | reverse complement strand
TTCGTAGCCATAAACAGTTCCCGAAACTCGACCCTCAAACATGTCCGGGCTGCCGGGTTGCTTGAGTCGCATGCTGTCGATTTCGAGATGAATAATATACTCGGTATCGAATGCATTGGCCAATTCGTCCACTTCGTCCCAGTATCCACCATTGTCATCCAGCCATGTCGCCACCTGATTGTAATTGATGACGTTCACGCCTTCAGATTTCAGTTTGCGGGAGACCTTTTCGATGAGATCGACGGTTGCCGCAGGAAACTCGGCTTTGATGGTTTCGGGAGTCGATGCGACGATCACGACCCGATGCTCACCGGTTCGCAAATCGACATTGGACGCCCTGGAGAATGGCGACGTAATCACCGGATCACCCAGAATAGACTTACCAGCCATGACAAAAAGCGAACAACCTCCCGCAGTCGTCAGCATCAGGCAGACGGAAAGCCAACAGGCGATTTGTGTGAGATGTTTGTGATACACGGGCATAGTCCGGTCTCGCTCCGACATATTGAACTGGTTGGATTGTTGAATGATGTGGAACGATAATTTTGAGACAGGACGTCTCAGAGTGGAAAGTAGTATCGCCAGCCCCATTCGAGGAAGACAACGATTAACCAGCCTGGTAGGAGACCGGCAATCACCAGATCCATCCGTCGAATCAGCCAAAAATGACCACTTACGGCGGAGGCCACACTCCAGGGAAGATACAACAGGCAACAACAGGCGAGCAAAAAACCAGAGGTGTTTGCTCGGGCTGCGTCGTCCCATTCTCCTCGCACGAAATGCGAAAAACTGGTTGTCATCCCACAAGTGGGACAGGGGGTATTTGTTAACGAAAGGATGGAACAAGGAGGTAATCCCAGTTGCTGGTGTGTTCCACGGCCATTTTTGGAAGGAGTCAGAGAAGACGCCAAGCCAAATCCTGCCATCACCAACACTGCCAACAACACCAATACGACTCGAATTCGAATGCTGATTGGTGTCCCATACTGCGAGGAATCTCGCGGCATGGGCTGTTGGTGAGGTGTGATAGTCATTTGCCTTGTTCTCTGCAAGGTGGTGTGAGTTGATCACGAAGTGACAGTACCGAATTTCATCTGAACGGACGACGTAAGATATCTATTTCGAGAGAGTTACGTGATTGAAATACAGTTTGAATTGCTGGAAATCATGACATGATCTGGATGCTGAAATCAGACGGAAACTCACAGACTTTTGAATGATTTACAAAACTGATAATAAACATCGGCGGCTTGTTGGAGTTGTTGAATCTCAATCCACTCGTCTTTGGTGTGAGCTTGGGCAATGTTTCCCGGACCAAACACAACGGACGGAATACCGGCTCTTGCCGTCCGAGAGGCGTGTGTTCCGAATGCAACTCCAATCATCTCATGCGGACCGGCGACTTTCTCAATAGAGATCATCAATGTATTAGCCAGAGATTCATTCTCGTCATCGGGAAGAGGCGCGCTGGTCAGCCAGGGTTGATGATGAATTACGTGGAAAGGTAGAGAATCGAGTTCATCGATGACAGATTGCTGAGCCTCCTCGGCGGTTTCACCCGGAATCAAACGTCGGTCAACTTCAATCCAACACTCATCGGGAACAATGTTGACACTGGCTCCTCCACCAATTCGCCCGACACTGAGTGTGGAAGGTCCGCATTTGGGATGAGCCGGTTTGACTGCCGGTAATGATGCCGCATATTTTTCTAAACGACTCAACACCTGCCCCATTCGGTAAATCGCGTTTTCTCCCAACTCGGGAGTCGATGAATGACACGCCGTGCCGGTCGTCTCGATTTTCCAGCGAACAACACCGCGATGGGTGACTATGATGTCTAGCTCAGTGGGTTCAGCGATCACCGCCACGACTGGCTTTGCACAGGGAAGCTCCCCATCGCTCAACCAAGTTGTGAGCGCGTTAATCCCGGTGGTGGTTGATTCTTCGTCCACCGTGCAGGACAACATGACAGAAGGAGCCTCAGGGGGGGCGTCATGAACGATGCGTGCAAAACCAGACAGCATCGCGGCGAGTCCACCTTTCACATCACAGGATCCTCTGCCGAACATCTTTCCATCTTTGATCACCGGAAGAAAAGGTTCGATGGTCATTCCCGTTACGGGGACGGTGTCTTGATGAGCATCCAGCAGAATGACGACGGACTCGCTTTGGTGAGGGTTTTCCCACAACAGAATCACATTCGAGCGGCCCTCTTCCACTTCATGAACGATTGGCTCAATGCCGAGTTCCCGACTCCAACCGATCAAATACTCCGTCACGCGACCCTCGAAACTAATCTCGGGATCGGCTTCACCGCCCATCGGATTGACGGAAGGGAGAGCAATTAACGCTTTTAACAGCTCAACGGGATCAGTCAGCATAAAACATTTTCTCAGATTGGAAGAACTTGAGGAAGTGACTCTTTGTATGAGTCTGCCGGACCGCCAGTCCAAAGACAAGAGGAGAGTCTTGCTTGAGAGGTGTGGTTGTCGTAATCTCGGTAGGCTCTCGACTGGATCGGAACTCTCCCGCAGCACGGCCCGACGTTCATGGATGCAATTACCGGCTGGCTACTCGTATTATTACTGCTGAGTTGCCTTGCGCAACCGGTTGCGAGTCTGTGTGGTCGTGAGGATCTTCATCGAGTCGGTTTTCTGCTCACTTCAGCAATCCTGACCGTTCTGTCTCTCGTCGTTTTCAGAGAACCCGTGATCTGGCAAGGACCCACACTATTCACTCTCGATTCCTTTCATCAGGTGGGATGCCATTTCAGTGTTTCACTCATCCAATTGCCGCTGTTGTGGATGGTGTGGTGGTGGATGTCGGACCGCTCCCAAAATCCGCAACGTCCGTTGGAGAGAAGCTGGCTCCTGGCTCTCGTGATGGTCTTCCTGATCTGTGATGATGTTTGGTTGTGGACGGTCACTTTAGTCGGTTGTTCCTCCCTTCAACAAACGATACTCCGTTCGAAGCATGGAAGCTCGGGAGAATTTACGATTTTGCGTGGCTGTCATTGGATGGCAATTCTGCTGCTGATTGTGGTTGCAGGAATTCTCTCCTTCGATTTTGGTATCTCGACTTTCTCCGAGCTTCCCGAGGCACTTTTGAGTTGGGACAGCTTTTCGGACATACAACAGGCCGACCTGATGCTCGCAGCCACTCTTGGGACTTTGTCACTGATATTGTTGTCGACTGCGTATCCTTTTTCGGTGTTACGAATTCAATGTGAGCCTGAGAGTGATCTCGAACTGGTGAGCTTGATGTTCGCTGCCGCTGTGTTCATGAAATTGATCCCAATGCTTGCCGTCATGGACGTCACCTCGAACTATCTGACACTCTTATTATTGACCATTGTTGTCTCGACAATTTGTAGCTGGAGTCTTCCACAACGAAAACAATCTCGGCGGGCGACATTGATGGCGTTCCTGATGCTGGGACTGTTCGGAATGTTCGTGCCCGGTGACCAGCGACTGAATCTTCTTGGCTTGGAGCAGTTTCTGCTGACGACCATTCTCTGGAAATTGTGGGAAAGTGAAGAAGTCGGCTCTCTCTTTCATTGCTGGATCATGACCGCAATAGGATTTTGGATGATTGTCGGTTTGTCCGGTTGGACTTGGGCCATTCGGTCTTCAGGAATTCTCGGCGAGAACCAAAATCTTGTGGGACTGGTCGTTGGTCTCATTGCTGTCGGGATTTCGATTTCACTCAGTCGCGAAATCATTCTCGATTGGGGAACACGGCATCAAGAAAATAATGCGACAGGACGCGGGCGTACTTCGGGATTGTTGTTCGTCTCGGTCGTAGTTGTGATTGCGACAACTCGAATTTTGCTCGTAACACAAGGTGTCGGTTGGCTTGTTGTACCCCATTGGCAAGCAAGTGTCGGATTATTAGTGGGGACTGTCTATATCCTCATGCGGCGCCGGGTCTCTTCGAATGGAGTCATCCCTCGAACGGGGAGTTTCCAACGGCTCATCGAATCGCATTTCCATGTGCTGACGATTTGGAGAGTCATTGCGTGTATCCCGACGGGACTGGTCACGCTGTTCGACAGCCTGACAGAACTCTCGAAAAGTCGCTTACAACGACGAAGGATTCACGAACCAAAGTCGGTAGAATCTTCGCCGAGCTTTGTCTGGGAGCTTGTGTTGGGTGGAATCAGCTTCTTACTTCTTGCCGGTCTGTTCCTCTGGATGAAAGGCTAATCTCGAGATGAACGGACTGACTGCATTTTTGAATCAGATGCCAATGTTATTAATCGGCGTTCCCCTCTGCGGACTGTTCAGTCTGGGGATGTCTCGATGGTGGGGAGGAGGGCATTACATTCGCCGCACATTGCTGCTGAATGGTGTGTTGTCGGTCTGTTGTGCATTTCTGTTGATTGCCAATTTTTCGCATGGGTCTCAACGAACGCGATATAGCGCTTCGGAAAGTTTTCAATCGATCAATCTCCTCGTACTTCAGCAGAGCGAACTGCCCGGATATCGATTTGGAGTTGATGGTTGTTCGTTGCTGTTGATCCTTTGCACGTCGGCAATTCCTTTGTTAATGGGATTAGAAAAATTTCTCTTGTCTGATCAGCAGAAACTCTCCACTCGACCAATGACACCCGACTTCTCACTCTGTCGGGCGGTAGGATTGTTGGTCTTCCAGTTTCTGATGCTCTCGTTCTTGCTCACCATTGATCGTCGCGTTCAAATTGTGATCCTGCCGTTCATCACGCTGTCAGTTCACTACTTGTTGGCGACTTTTCTGTCTGCCGAAAAACGTCGTTCTCTCAATCGGCGTATGAGACAACTGATAATGAGCGATTTTTTGATTGTGGCCGGCATACTCAGCACATTGACTCCATTGATGCGCTACACGGCTTTGGGGAGTGCGTCTGCGGAATTGTTTGACATCGCCCGAATCCTCGATGCCATCGAGCTTGCGGGTGATGAAGATTTGACGGGATATGATCGCCTGATGCGTTCGGTCTCACCGGCATTGAGTGTGATGATCGTCGGCTGCGTGCTTCGCTTTGGAACTTTTCCGTTTACCAGAGACGGTCGCGAAATGTGGAACGGAACCGCTCCGGCAATACGGCTTATTTTTTGGTTTTATGGCCCCATTCTCGGCACCGCAGTTCTGTTGAGAGAATGTCAACTGTTTCCCATCGTCTGCTATCGGATGTTCCCCATCCTTTCTTACGTCTGGATTGCGGGTCTCTTGTGGCTGGCCTTCTCTTCCCGATCTCGAAGAAACTACAACAATGACACTCAAAGTTTCCTGTTTATTTCGACCATGCTGATTCTGGCACTTGGCGGTCCGAATACGACTTCCATCGCCGGTGCGATGCTCTTACTTTTGGCCATCGGATTGAAGTCGTCGATTCCACAGCAATTGAGAATAGATCGCTTTTCTGCGGCCTGGCTGTGTCACTGGGCCTTTCACGTGATGCTCGCCTCGGGGATGATCCTGGCAGTCGTGGGGACATGGCAATCGACCGGGCCGGGATCTCGTGAACTGGGTGCTGTGCTGCTGGTGGGACTCTCAATCATCCTGCTGAGGAGGAATGTGAAGAATTCCAGTTCGAGCGGTGAAACAACTTCAACCCCTGACCGAGTGCTGGATCGATTTTCCCGCCAGGCTCCGGTTGTCCGTGGTGAAATCCCTGTTTGGGAATTTGTCGAGAATCCACCATCATCACCTCGTCGATCTGGAATACAGACCGCATTGATTCTCTTCGCGGCAGTTGTCTTCTTGCTGATCCCTCAGTTGATCTGGACTCACGTTCGCTGGGATCTGCAAAAGATTCAATTCCCGGACTCTTCGGGGGGATTTGCCTTGGGAGAGAATCCGAAATGATCCTTTCTCTTCCTGTCTTATTGATCTTACTGGTTCCTTTCATTGCCGGAATTGCCTGCCTGGGACTGGTCAAAAAACCGCGTCTAGCTGTCATCGCCCGTCCTTTGTCTCAGGCGGCTTTGGCATTTTCACTGGGAACATGGTGGCTCTATTCCGATCGTCTGGCAACAGAATCAACTGAGTTATCTGCACTCCCGTTCGTCCCCTGGTTGCTGGTGTTTCATTTACTGATGACACTATTCATCGACACACGAGACGATCTAACGCTGAGTCTTCATCCTAGTGCGTTGTTGCTGACTGCGACATTTCTGTGCGGGATGTGCTACTCGACAGAACTGGGATTTCTTTTTCTGTTTGCGGAAGCCGTTTCGGTCACAGCCTGGTTGACACTCTCTCAAGAACAACGTCGGTCAGCAATTTTAAGAACCCTCGTGACATTTGCGATCATTGGAGCCGGAACATTATTGATCGCTGCGGATCTGAAAACCGGCCTGATGGCTGCATGGAGACCGCTGGCAGACTCAGTCATCGATCAAAGTGAAGCCGCGTTATACGCCGAAGGAGAGACTGAATCTGATCTACTCCTCAATGTAGGGATACTGTGTTTCGTTTTTGGGATCGCCTGGCGAGTTGGCTTCTTTCCGTTTCAACTGAAACTCTCTGATGAACAGTTTCTCGAAGGAATACAACGCTTGACTGGTCGCGTTGCCTCCAGCGTTTTATTGTTAGCCATCGTACTGCCCAAAATTCCCGGCGGAGAATCACTCGGACAAATGTTGATTGCCACCTTTGCGATTCCCACTTTGATTCGCGAGGTTTTGAAATCCGGTTGGATGAGCGACCTTCGCTTACAGTTGCAAGCATGGTTGCTCGCTTCGGCAGCACTCATGTGGCTCTCCGTCGGACAGGAACTGTTCCTGATATCACATTCGGCGACGCTGGGAATCTGGCTTCCCTCGGGACTGGAATTGTTCCAGATTGAGTTTGTCAGCAGTCTCTTCTCATTCATTGTGCTGGTCGGAGTCATTCACGAATTAAGTCGCTTGGGCAAATCAAGATTGCGACGAGAAGATCTTTCCGGGTTCCTGTGGACAAACCCACTTCCTGCCTTGGCGATTTTAGTGACTCTATTTAGTTGGATTGGATTGCCCGGTTTGATTGGATTTGAATCGCGCGTCGGAATTATCGCGGGGGCATTTGAGATTGCCGGCTCGGGAGTGGAATCTGCAGCCGGATATTCGCTATTCGGCGTGATCATCGCTAGCAGTCAAATCGTGTTGTTTTTTCTTGCAGTATTAACATTGCAAGCATTCTGCGACCCAAACACCGGCCATCGCTCATACTCAAAACGGATCTCCTGGAGACTTTGTCTGTTGGCGACTTTGGTCGCGGGAATCACGCTGAGGCTTTTCGCATAAATTGTCACTGATGAGACTGCGGGTGTTGACCTCATATTCTTTGCACTATTTTGAGTTTAATCCCCGTAGGTATGACACATAGTTGTCATCCTCATCATGTACAAATTGCACCGAGACGGCTTTGTGCCCTCGCGTAGCCCTCTGGGAGATGGAGAGGATGCGCGGCGTTTGCCAAGGCTGAAGCCGTCTCGTTTCTTCCAGATCAGCCTTCAGCATCGCCCCGCATCGCTATTTCAGCAGCAGCTTTCCATTTTCAGGAGAGCCAATTTCTTCGCGACGAGCGATCACGTTGCACTCATCCAAGGCAAAGCTGGGTTGAATTTCGACCGTCACACCTGCATCAATTTCGACATTGGCGGCCGAGAGCCAAGATCGCCAGATTTTTTGCAGGGCTGCCTGACACGTTTCCGGTGAGTCACTCCCCTCTGCATTTTTCACCGGATTGAATTCTCGTTCACGTGACGTCTCCACAACCAACGCAACTTTCGCCTCGGGCGATGCATCAAAAATAAACTTCTCAAACTTGTAAGCGTTCGGAGACTCAGGAGAATGCGACACTCCAGTTTCGTCAATGTGAGGAACTTTCTTGTACGCTTTGTGGAAGGGTAACGCAGAGGATGATGACGCTAACGCTTTCAGAAATTGGAACGAAAACGCATGGCAGGCAGTGTTGCCGGCCCAGAATTTTAATTTGCCATCCGCCGAGGTTTCAGCGGCCAAATCTTCCGGGAAGTCAGAGTACTCGATGATTTGTGTTTTGCTGTCGATATCAACCAGCAGTCCCATTTTTTCTTCGGGAGCCACTTTGCGGACCACCTTTGTCGACATCTCTGATTCCATCTGACGATGCAACCCGAGAAATTCTGGATCACAGATTTTCACACACGGATTATCGACCTGATGATAATAAATGACTTCCAGACCGCGAGCTTCCATATCGCGAAGGACGCCTTGCTTGTCTAATGCTGACACCATGCCGCCGTGTCCATCAGGGCTTAATGCCAATGAATCTTTGTCGGCCAACAACAGCTTTCCACTCTCGGCATCAACTGCCGGCATGTGTCCCTGCTTGAAGAACATCACCTGATTCGGGCTTAAACCAAACCAATCGTGTTCTTGAAATGCCTGCGTCACTTCTTCATGAGTCGCATCGCTGGTCATGATGTAATACGGGATATCGACCTGATAACGCTTCGTGAGTGCAGCGACTTGTCCACACAAGAAATCAAACAAAGTGGCCTTCGAGATCGGTCCGATGGGATACAAACCTTTGGCGTGTTCAAAACCGAGTCGGCTTCCTTGCCCTCCCGCGACAACAATCGCGCCAACTTTACCGTTATTGAGCAGCGTCTCTCCGCGGTCGTAAAGATCGGCCTTGTTTTGATCAGACCAGATTGGATCATCGAGACCAACAAGTGTTTCCGGAGGGACAGCTTTTTTCGCTCGTGCGGTTTGGTCTTCGGTGTTGTCGAGATCGACTTTCTCGAGCAGGCTTTTTATTTCGTCCCAATCAATGGAATTCAATTGATCAAGAAACGAAATCTGTTGCGGCTCGTTGAGTTCTTCCCACCAGTTGAGCAGATGGGTTTGATTGTGGTTTTCGAGTGTGTCTTTGAGACCGTTGGGAATATCCATGGTGTTGAAGCTGCCCGAGCGATCTCAGGCGATCCTTCCTGTTTGGTAAATTCTCTGGTGACGACTTGTCTCTATCGTAAAGGAGATGAGAATCAACAGCCAGTCAATTGATGACATCAGCCAAGTTTGGATCCATTCGGAACTTCTTGATCCGGAACGGCGAGAATCACGGTTCCATCGTCTTGACAGAATCCGGTCACCAAACATTCCGAACGCATCGGACCGATCTGCTTGGGAGGAAAGTTGATGACGGCGATGATTTGTCGCCCCAGAAGAGAGTCTTTATCGTAGTGATCGGTAATTTGAGCGGATGATTTTCGCTCGCCGATTTCTGCACCGAAGTCGATGGCCAGTTTCCAAGCCGGTTTGCGAGCTTCGGGAAATTCATCGACGGCAATGATAGTGCCGACGCGCAGCTCAATTTTTTCAAAGTCACTCCACGAAATTTTCTCAGTTTGACTCACGGCCTCTCACTTTGAGTTACGGACGAAGTGGTGTCGTCAATTGCAGTTCGACCGTGGGAGGATCGGCGGGTGTCTGTTCTTCGTGAGCCAATACGGAGTCGACCAGGAAGTAGAGCAATTGTCGCAAATCTTCGTTTTCGACTCCATCGGCCAGAGATTCTGCACGCGCTTGTGATTTATCAACGAGTGCTTCGGCAGTCTCGAAGGCACCCAGTTCGGAATACAGTTTCTTGAGTTCTTTCAGTCGCTCAGCGGTCGGTCGATCCGATTCAAAGAGCTCTTTCAGTTGTTCTTTTTGCGACTCATTTGCTTCCTGCATAGCAATCGCCAACAAAACAGTGGGACGGAAAGAGAGTGCATCCTGGCCAGCGACCAGTTTGTTGTTGCTGTCTCCCTGCCAGTCTTTCAGGTCATTGAGAATCTGGAATCCGACTCCGATATGACGACAGAACGCGGAGATCATCTCTTCGTAAGGTTTCACGTCACCCGCCATACGAATACCGGAGTAGAGTGCCGCTTCAAAGGCAGGAGATGTCTTGAGAGCGTAAATTTGCAACGCATCGATCGGTTTGAGAGTCCAGTCGCGGGATTCGCTCCACGACATTTCTGCTCCCTGTCCTTCGCACAATTTGATATGAGCGGCCGACATTTGCTGCAAGACATCGGCAGTGACTTCTGCCCCTAATCCTTCGACAGCAGAAGCAATCAGTTTGTAGCCGATGCCGATCAAATAATCGCCGATGTTAATCGCTTGGCCCGTGCCGTGCTTACGGTGCAATGTCTCGCGACCGTAGCGATACATGTCGCTGTCTTGAATGTCATCATGAACCAGAGAGGCTTTGTGGAAGGCTTCAATGGCCATTGCAATTCGGCAGATGTCTCGATCAAACTGATACGCTTTGGTCCGATCACCGGATTCATCACGAGCATGATTGGCGGCTGTGGCTCCGGTGAGTGCATCGTATGCGGCTAATGTAATAAATGGTCGGAATCGTTTCCCGCCTTTGGCGAGCCAGTCGTATGCAACTTCTTCGGTAAACGCGATGGGAGTTTGAGGCGACTGATCTTTTCCGCTGCGAACCGCGGGCAACAGCTCTTCAAGTCGCTGTTCGAACATTTCGTTCGAGGCGCGCATGATGGGCAGGTAACTCGAAGTTTGCTGATCGGGGAGCGGTTCGTATTTGTCGATCACTTCCCAAATCCATGATTCATCGAGCGATGTATTTTTGCAGTCACCAGAATGTAGAGGGACCGCGTAAGACGGCACGCCGGCAATCAAAACTTTATCAATCGCTTTCTCCAGCACATTCAAGCAAGCCACTCCCAGAATCCCTTCGACATATCCCGAAACGATAATCTTCAAGACGACGGGAGACCCTTCGGCAACAAGCACTTTGTATCCGAGTTGTTCCGCACGGACTTTGTAGTCAGCAATGGAACAAGCACCGCACGATTCGCAGTCGAGTCCAAATTGATCATATTCGGCCGGACAGCCTTCGGCATGTTTCAGACAGTGAGGCAAAAGCAACATTCGTTTTTCAAATGGGATCGCCAGAAACTGCCGTTTCCAGAAAAAGTTGCCGATCAACACCATCACAAAGCCGAGAAACTTTTCGGGCAATTCCATCTGCTGTAAAAGAGTTCGGCCATGCTGTTCCAACTCCCCTTTGTTGAAGGGGCGCGTTTTGTCGAGCGGTTCGGCGTACTTCTCAGCTGCATCACGAATTTGCTCACGCTGTGCGAGAGTTTCCGGGACGGCTTTCAGATGACTGGTACTGCGGCGTTTTTTCTTCCGCTTCACGGGACGTTCGATATCACCACTCTCAACGTCAGTTGGGTGTTGTGAATCAGTATCGGAAGAATTCAGGGGGGCGATCGACACGTCGACCTCTCTTTATAACTATTGTAATGAGATCGGCATCAAACCGTCTCAGTTCATACAAATTTGAAAATGACTTCTCTAATCCACCTACTTTGCGGAGGTCATTTCCGACTGGGCAGGTAGAGCGGTTACATTGTAGTCACTTTGACAAGCCGAATGCAGGGCCGAAACGGTAAAAATCACAGGATATAAGTCCTCGTAGTACCATAACTTGGCAAAATAGAATCCTATCGGTTGTGGATTTTCGACCTCTCCCGACTCGACAGCACCCAACAGCCAATTGATACCGAGTCCCAGATGACTGCCTCGTCGTCCACAACTCAACAGGATCTCCACCGCTAAAGCGGTTTCTTCAACAGTTGACGGAGTCTCGGTTCCTCCTCCCCAGCCGCCGTCCGCATTTTGATTGGCTTCAAGACAGTCGAGCCCTTTTTGAGCGTCCGCTGCATTGAGGCGATTGCAATCGCGATAGGCGGCAACAACTTTCGCTGTGCCGTAGGTCGGATTTTCGTCATTCGGCACTCGTTGATTCCCAAACCATAACGGCAACCAGGAGGCATCCGGGCGTTGGGTTTTATTCAGGTACTGAAACCCTCTTTCAACGGCTGCATCTGCTCGATCCATTAAAGCCGATGATTGTGGCTCGCCTCCTGTTTGTGTTGTCCAGTGGAAAATGGCACGTAATGCATGTGCGGTGATGTCATTCGAACTGCGGTCGAACGGCAATGTTCCCCAACCTCTGCAAAACGTGGGCCAGCCACCATCACGATTCTGCAAGTCTAGTAACCATTTCACACCATTTGTGAGGGCGGTATCGATCCGTTCTTGCGTGGTTTGGCAACAACGCCCACGTAAACTTGTCAACGCAAGAATGGCTCCCGGCGTGTCGTCAGCATCGGGAACTCCTCCCGACAGATCGGTCCAGGCCCATCCGCCAGGATCGGCGTTCGTGTAGCGATGGACGGTTTTATATTGCTGATTCAATAACCAATCGGCAATCGGCTCGACATGCTGCTCGGGGAGTGAATCCTGGAGCGAGTTTGTAGAAAGTGTTGTGACCCAGGTGGCGAGATTTGTATCGATGGGCCAGCTTCCATCTTCGCGGACGGAGTCGATCAGAAACTGAATCCCCTTTTGTAATACCGGGTGATCAAGCAATCCCATTCCGGCCAAACTCATCGAGACGAAACTGGTCAAAGGAGTCGCTTCCAGGAAGCCACCCGATTCCGGTTGGATTCGTTCGAGAACTCGCAGACTTGGTTTGCGAGCCAGATTTCGAACCCATCGCCAGGGAAGAAACCAGGTCGGTTTGTGATGATGTTTGACTTGTCCAATGGCGATGAGTGCAGGAAGGGCGTAGCTGACAACCGGCAACTTCACCGTCTTATAAAACTTGGCGGGGAGACAGGCGAGTTCAAAAGGAAGCGACGAAATTTGCGACCACTCCGCTTGTCCCGAAAGAGCGCAGTGAGTCAGGATGGGAATCGAGAATGTTTTGTCTTTGCCGTACCGTTTGAGCAGCGCGGGGACTCCCCCCGCTTTCTCGATGTAGGATTTGGCCGAGTCGACACAGGTGGCGAATCGTTCGGCTTGATGGGTCGCATAGAACGCAGCGTGGCAGAGCATTGATGTCGAAATATTGCTGAGACTTTTATCGGTGTCTCCCCAGCCTCCATCGAGGTTTTGCTGTTGTTCCAGATATGCGAGTCCGCCATCAATCAGATTCGACAGCACGTCTACGTCGTACCCCGTCTCCGTCTGATCGTTCGTCTGATTCAAGACGGTTTGCATGGCGACAATTGCAGTCGCCGTCGATAATGCCGAGGAAGAAAGTCGTCCGAACCAATGACCGGCCTCCAGATCGAATTGATCCAATAACAACTGCGTCGCTTGTGCGCGAGTGGATTGCAGTCGGTGATGATCGATTCCGGGGAATTCCATAAGCGGCATGAATGTTCAAGAGGAAAGTTTGTTAAAGGCCGAGTTGATCAAGGTCATCCAGCATGTCGTCGAGTTCGTCACGGCTGGTGTTGTCGTCGGTTTGACGCTTGGGAATGCCAACAGTCAGGCCCACTGCATCGCGTCCATCGGCGACCAATTCGGTATCGCGCTCCTGAGCAGCCAATTCGATGGCAGTGGGTGCTCCGAACAGTTGAGACAGATCGATCTTGAGGTTTCCGATTTCTCCGGGGGCACCGGCGATCGAAGCGGATTTGTGCTGTGGGAAGATGATAGCATTTTCAGGACAAACTCGACTGCATGCCGGACATCCTTTTTTACAGTTGTCTTGTTCGTCAACCAGAATCCGATCCAACGCATCAACGCCGTACACCCCGAACAGACAGAAGTCGATGCATTCCATGCAATTTGTGCAGCGGGAGTAATCGATGACCGGATACCAACGACGTGTCACTTTTTCAGTGTCGCCATTGTTGGCTGCCGCATCTCCGTTTTGAGGAGTGCCGTTAGTCGATCCGTTGTTTGATCCATTCGCAGCGGGGTTCCCATTCAGGATCGGAAGGGGATTGAGATATCGTTCGAGCTGTTCCTGTTTGGGGTTGCCTTGAATGAACGACATCAAATCGACGGTTTGAGTTGTCGCTTCCGAGACAATGCGTTTGACTTCATCCAAATAAGGTTCCGCATCACCAAAGGATCTTAAATCGAGGCAATAGATTTTTCGTGGCGGGACTTCGACCGAGCCGATCCCATTTTTGGATTGCTCCTGCTGCTCTTCACTCAGTTCTTCGTCTTCTTCTTCCTCATGCAGTGTGGTGATTCCTTCGTGTCCGCGAACACCGGACCGGTCGAGCGTCCAGAAAGCGGCTCGTGGATAGAGCCAGGAAGCAAACACAATGTCACCTGGGATCCCTTTCAGGAATAACATGCCACTATGATCTGGAGTCATGTCGTAGAGATGAGGGACGATTGAGACTTCGACCTCGCCCGACATCATCAATTCGGCAGCGATCGTTTCTTCAAGGTCACGGTGCGCAGGATTTTTACTCTGCGATTGCGAGACAACAACGGTCAGTTTTTTACCAGCCATAACCAGTTCCGTGAAGACGTTTGGTTTTCAATTTTTTAAGGTCAGGATTCGTTATTCGTTCATTTGCCCTTTGATGACTCTCTGGGTTTTTTCCCAGACACTCTCGAGCAGTTCGACATATTGTTCTGCGGTGAGCAGGTCAGCCTCAGTCTGAAACTCGTAAAGCCAACCTTTCTCGTACCCCTCTGAATTGATGAGAGACGGATCGTCCATCAACAAGGCATTAAAGTTCCTGAGAACTCCATCATAGGGAGCAAACAGGTCCGACAAAGCTTTAGACGACTCGATCTCTCCAATATTCTGTTTTTTACGGACAGTTGTACCGGATTCAATATCCCAACTCAGAAAGTAGACATCCTGCAACAGCCGAACCGAATATGCAGTAAAACCAACGCGATAAACGTCACCTTCCGGTTTTAACCATAAATGGTTTTCGGAATAGAGTCGATCGGTGGGAATTCGGGCCTCGTATTGACCCATCGCAAAGGTAAGTTCGGGTGACATGAATGCAGGGTGCAATTTCGGGCGGAGGAATCTTGAATTCATACCCGATTGCCTGGAGGCGACTGGGTATCAGTGCTCGTTTTCACATTTCTTCAATTCACGCTGTGAAAATTGAGTTTGGACCTTCCAGTAAAAGGGAGTTCGGGGATGGATGCAAGTCGATTGTCGGGAATCGTGTCTTTCCAAGACGAGTTCGACTCATTTTTCAGCCTCTTTCATGAGTAACAGCCATTGTGGTGCCAGAATTCGTAAGGCAAACGAAACCAATATGATCAATGTCGCAGCGCTGGTCACGGATTGGCCGACTTCCGCCACTCGGCTCAACCATAAACCCCCGGCAAACCCACTCACTCCCGCGAAAAGTCCTCCAATTTGTCGAAAAAGCCCCAACTCGGTCTGATTCTCGCTGGAAGGGGAGTGTTTCCACGCCAATTGCCACTGAGCGATGTTGGCAACTGCGTACAATCCCCACAAGGCGTGGGCGAGGAACAGAATTCCCCAAGTCTCTTCGGAACTCATGACCCAGATCGGAGTTCCGAACGCGGCAATCATCAAACTGCCCCACAATAATCGTCGAGCTCCGTATTGATCGATCCAACGACCGGCCATCTCACTCAAAGGGATCTTGATCAGGTTCATTGTGTAGAGCAACAAAAAGCCATTTACCAAAGAGAGATGAAGTACTTCATATCGGTAATGAAAGAACGCCGATTGCGTCATTCCATTGGCGACTGCGAGTGACCACGAATAAAGACACAAATATCGAAAGGCGGGATTCTTCCAAGCCAATTTCAAATGAACAAAGACGGCACTTTGTGAACGAGTCTCGGTCGGTTCGACGGCTGGCAGCTTCATCATTGGCCAGAGTGACAACAAAATCAGTCCATTACCAACGAGAAACACAATCAGATAAGCGACATAATTTTGCTCACCCGACAGATCAGTTCGCCACTGATCACGCAAGTAGGCTCCCGCTAAAGGAACAAAGAGCAGAATGATGAGCTTGGCGATATTTCTTCTCGCCAGAAACCGTCCCCAGTTCGTTTCGGGAACCAAGTCTGATAACCATGACAGGTATGCCAAATAGGCGATGGCCTGAAACAGTTGAGAGATCGCCAGGCAAACAGTCAACCAGACCACCGGGCTTGGCAACTGCTCTCGAAGACCGTCAATGGCACACAACGGAATCCCCAGTGCAATCATTCTTGAGACGACACTGGCCTGCCACCACAACTTCTTTCGACTTCCCGTAATCGGTACTAGACGAGAACTCCAGATCGCCAACACGCCGATTGTCTCGGGAATGACCAGAATCAATGAGATGAGAGTCCAACTGGCTCCCAACTCTTTTGCGAAATACGTCAGGAAAGATCCCGATGTCAACGAATAGCCGGCCGTCCATAACATCTGATTCTGGACAACCGCGCGCTGAACAGTGGGGAGTGAAGGAGAGGGGTTGGTACGATTCATATCACTCATTCGTTGCCGTCTTGGTAAACGGAATCACCCCTGGCTTGTCCCCATTGCTTCAATTCCTCTTGCAGCATCTGTTTCACGTCCGACCATTGACGCTCACCAGACAAGTTTCGTAATTCGTAAGGATCGCGACTCAGATCGAACAGTTGCGACGTGCCGAGATGCGGGTACTCAATCAACTTCCAGCGATCGGAACGAATCATGCGTTGTTTGTCGCGAAAGTAACCGATGACATACGGGTGAATGGCGTCCCGTTCGCCGTGTAATATCGGCGCAAAAGATTTTGCCGTGACCGTGTCAGGAACCTTGATGTCGGCAAGATCGCAGATGGTCGGATACAAATCGCGTAAGTAAACTTGTGCCGAGCTTCGTTTGTTATGAGGAAGTCCCGGACCGGCAACAATCAACGGCACATTGATCGTGTGCTCGTACATACTCTGTTTGCCACGCAAGCCGTGTCTCCCCACTCCCAAGCCATGATCGCTGCTGAACACGATGATCGTGTTGTCGTACTCTCCAGAATCTCGCAGAGCTTGCAGAATCCGACCGATCTCTTGATCCATATGAGAGATCACCGCGTAGTAAACAGCAATCGTCTGCTTCACAATCTCTGGCGAACGAGGGAAGGGAAGTAATACTTCATCCCGTCCGTCGAAGTTGCCATGATCGAAAGGATGTTGCGGATAATAATTCACGGGGAGTGGAATGTTCTCGGGATCGTACATCTCTTCAAATCCGGGTGGAAGAAACAACGGATCGTGAGGAGCGGTAAAATTCACTTGGAGAAAAAACGGCTTGTCCCGTTTTTCTTGGACGAAGTTGATTGCCGCATCGGCAAACTTCTCAGAGATGTTGGGTGTCAGACCGACGCCCAGTTCGGGATACTTCTGCTTCCCGTCGCCACTTTGAAAAATCCAACCGCGATAACCGGTGACAGCCATTCCCTTCCAATCGGTTTGAGGCTCGTACCACTTCCCTCCACCTCCCGAAAAAAGTCCCGGAGGTTTCTCAAATCCCCGATCAATGGGGCGTCCATCATTGTGCCACTTACCGACATAGCCGGTTTCGTAGCCCGCTTGTTGCATGGCTTGCGGCCACAAAGTCAGTTCGGGATCGATCCGACGGCCAAAATCGATCACGCCATTCGTGAAACTGTCACAGCCTGAGAGAATCTCGGCACGACTCGGAGTACAAATCGGATTCGCACAAATCGCTTTCGAAAAACTCGTTCCCGTGCGGACAAGTTGATCCAGGTGAGGTGTCTGGATGACATCGTTGCCGAGAGCATGAATCGTGTCAGGTTGCTGATCGTCACTCAGCAGGAACAACACATTGGGGCGTTCGTCTGCCCAGAGAGTGTTGTTTAACGCCAAAGTCAACGTCAGGCAGCAGAGAATCAGGGTCCGTTGTCGTCGTTCAGTAAGAAAGTTCATCATGTTTCTTCGCAATGTGAAGGAGAGACAACAGTAGCGACTGATGACACACAGGTTTTGAGTCTATCAGAACTGCATTGTCCTCTTCGATCAAATTTGTGAGAACCAGTCGCAAGAATAATCAGATTATTCGGCAGAGTTTCTCTGTATTGACATTTCGGAAATCCACCCATTCGTTACATCCGTCAACATTGCCGAGTCTCGCCCCGATATCGGCAACAAATGCCGGTTGTTTCCTATCACCAGGTCATTCATCGATTAGAGTTGTCTATCGTATGAAACCCGTAACATGACTTTTGCATAGCAGGGATTGGCCATGCTTGTACTTAGCCGCAAGAAGGACGAGAAGATTGTCATTGGTGACCAAATTACACTGATGGTAATTGACATCCGAGGAGACAAAGTTCGTCTTGGAATCGAAGCGCCCAAGGATGTGGCCGTTCACCGACAGGAAGTCTATGAAGCGATTCAAAAAGAGATGGAAATGGAAAATGAACCGAGTAACGAATTGAAAGATTCGTCTGTCGGTTAGACATTCACTCCATCTACCAAATCACGAACGTCCGCTGAAGGCTGCCGGCCAGACTTCCAAGCGGGCGTTTTTTTATGCGCTGAAATCTGTTACAGAGATGTTGAAACGACGGTTTGTGGGTATAGTGAATCGAATCTCGAGTGCGAAGTTCGAGAGCATTGTGTGTCAGATTCCTCCTCACCCCGACCCTCTCCTCCAGAGGAAGAGAGGGTGGCATGCAAATAGAATTGTTTGAGTCAATTTTGTGTGGAGGGATGAGGAGGTCTACGGATGACAAATGCTCCAGCCACTTTGTGCAGGCAGCTCAAACAGAATCAACAAGTCAACTAAAATCCATGTGGCAGCAGTTTCAACAATTTTTGTCTCTCATCCGATTCAGCCATACGCTGTTCGCGCTGCCGTTCGCATTGCTTTCGGCAGTCCTCGCCTGGAGAACCACCGAATTTCGCTGGCAAGACTTAATGGGTGTCTTACTCTGCATGGTCTTTGCACGCTCGGCAGCGATGGCGTTTAACCGTCTGGTGGATCACAAAGTTGACGCCGACAATCCGCGTACTGCTGGACGACACATTCCCGCCGGGCTCTTGTCTGTCAAAGCGGTCACTTTCTTCACTCTGCTTTCAAGTCTCGGCTTCATTGCCTCCACATTGATCTTTCTACCGAAAACCTGGCCGATCATTCTGTCGGTCCCCGTCTTGCTGTTTTTACTGGGTTACTCATACGCCAAACGGTTCACATCGCTGTGTCACTACTGGCTATCAGCCGCATTGATGATGTCTCCCATTGCCGCGTGGCTGGCGATTACAGATGGGCTGGCAGTGACGCCGTTCTTATTGGCCGCTGTGATCTTCTTCTGGGTCGGCGGGTTTGACATCATCTATGCTTGCCAAGACAGTGATTACGACAGGCAAGTGGGACTCCGATCGATTCCCGCTCGCTTCGGCAACAAATCGGCGTTACGAATTGCGTTCATGAGCCATTTGATCACCATCGGTTGTCTGTTTGCCTTATGGCATTTCGGCAATCTGGGCTGGGTCTTTCTGAGCGGGATCAGTCTCGTCTCTTTGCTACTTCTTTACGAACATTCGGTTGTCCGCGCAGACGACCTCAGCCGAGTCAATCTGGCCTTCTTTCGCATCAATGCCGTGATTTCGGTGGGCTTGTTCTGCGTCGGGTTTGTCGATGTTCTCGTGGGCTGAGACAAGCGAGCATGCAGAAGCCAATGCAGTAAGCTGTCGGAACGCGCCCCCTGATGAACTTTTCGCTTTACACCCTGCGCCAGTGTGGACTCAAGAGAAAACAGTATTGCTCTTTTTTATCTGCATCATCCGCGAAATCCGCGGTTCCCTCTTTTCGAATCCTCGTTGCAAGCGTGGAGCATGTTACAGGCTTATTGTGATTCGTTAGATTCGTGCCATTGGTGGTCACGAAATACACTAAAAAGAACAGGAACGCTGATCTTCTCTCATCTTCATTCTTCAGAATCGAATCAGTGCATGAGCGTTTACGAGTGTGCCTTCTCTCTTCTTGAAACCGTCGGCATACAATTTGTTTCGCTGTACCTCCGCGCCGCCGCGTGAGATTCTTTTTCACACAGGCAAAGTCAGTGGCTCACAAATCCTGATAATCTTTCGCATCTGGGGGCTCACTTCGTTCGTCCCCAGCCACACATCATGCAAAGCGGAAAGCCGAGAGCTGTCAGCCGATGGCTGAGTTTTGGAGTGCTCCGGCTTGGCGGAGCTTTCTTTCTCAATCCGCATTGACCGCGGCTTCGCTGCCGGAGTGAAAAGGAAAACGGTGCCAGGGCACCGCACTCCAAATCGCCCACGGCTTATATTCTGAGTCGATTCGAGCGATTCGTGGTTCAATTTGATGACCACAACAAACACTATAAGATCTCTTTCATTCTTCGCAGCTTGCGACTTTGCGTCTAATTTGGGCGAGTGGGTCAGTTTCATCGGCAATCCATCTAAGACACCCAAAACCGGCAATTTTGACCGGTCTTGACCAAGATTCCACGATGATCTAGAAATCGGCACCGCCAGGGATGGCGAGTATGGACCCGCATTGCATCCAGACATCGTATGGAGACGAGTGTCATTATGACTGAACAACCACAACAAACACCCGCGACACCGCCCAGTAAATCTGGCGGCAAGTTCAAGTTCTTTATCTTTGGAACGGCGATTATCTTGATCACCGGTGGCATCGGATATCAGGTTTACAGCGCACGCACGGCGGGCGCTCAAACCGGATCTGAAGGTGCCGGAACGACCCGGATGAATCAAAATCTGGCTCGCGTCAACGATCAATACATCAGCTTCGATGCCGTCGCCAACGAGAGTGTCAAACGGGTTGGTGGAGAAGTTCTCGACAACCTGATCAATCGTATGATCATCCAACAAGCCTGCGAGAAACGTGGCATTCAAGTCTCCAAAGGCGAAGTGACTGCCGAGATTTCACGTATCGCCCAGAAATTCAAAATGCCCATCGAAACCTGGTATCAAATGTTGCAGACCGAACGGGGATTGAATCCCGAGCAGTACCAAAGTGATATTATCTGGCCGATGCTGGCTTTGAAAAAACTGGCCGGCGACAATGTCAAGGTTTCACAACAGGATATGGAAAAAGCATTCGTTCGCGATTACGGAACGATGGTGAAATCGCGGATGATTATGCTCGACAACTTCCGTCGCGCTCAGGAAGCTTATGAGAAGGCTCGCAAGAATCCCGAAATCTTCGACGATCTGGCTCAGGAATATTCCATTGAACCGAACAGTCGATCATTGGGGGGAACGATTCCTCACATTCGGCGCTTCTCAGGGAACGAAACACTCGAAAACGCCGCCTTCAAATTGCAGGCGGGACAGGTTTCTGGAATCTTAGAAGTCGATCACGGACGCTATGTGATTTTGAAATGCGAAGGCTTCACCGAGCCGGTTGTTTCCGACATGAGCCAAGTGAAAGATGATTTGTACGAGCAGGTCAAAGAAGAAAAAATTCAAATGGCCGTTTCGGATGTCTTCCAGGCACTGAAATCCGAAGCTCGCGTGGACAATTACCTGAACCGAACCAGCACGGGTGCCAACATCCAACAGACATCGGGATTTCAGAATCCCGCGAATATCCGACCGGCTGCTGCCACGGAGCCTCGCTGATCGGAAGGTTTGACGAACAATGTGAGGCGTTTTGTCGGTTTGGCAAAACGCCTTTTTTCGTAGGTATGTATTGAGAGCGACCTTTCCGGTCTACGGCGGATTGTTACAATACCGGCTTAGAGCTTGTCTTCTATTTCGCCGTTCGCAGCCAAAATGGATTTTGAAGACACGCTCTCAGACGAACCGACTCGACGAATCCCTTGTCAGGACGGTTTTCCTTTCCTCACTGATGACGGCAATACCTGCCGGTAACGAAGAGCAATATGCGTAGTGATTCCGAAAGTCTGTTTGACGACGACGACTTCAAAATTCCCGTGGCCGATCGCGTGAAGCGATTGCCGCCTTATATGTTCGGGAAAATCAATAAAGTCAAGCATCAGATGCGCGTCGATAATATCGACGTGATCGATTTAGGGATGGGAAATCCGACCGATCCCCCACACCCGATGATTCTGGAAAAAATCACCGAGGCGATCGAAGACCCTCGCAATCATCGCTATTCGGTCTCACAGGGAATTGCCAATCTTCGCAAAGAAGTCGCCAAACGATACGACCGCAAGTTCGGCGTCCAATTGAATCACGACACCGAGGTTCTGACGTGCATCGGTTCCAAAGAAGGCTTTTCTCACATGTGTCTGGCTCTGATGGGGCCGGGAGACACCGCCATTGTTCCGTCACCGTCGTTTCCGATTCATGTCTATGCCGTTATGTTGGCTGCCGGCAATGTGATCGCTTTGGATGTCCGTGAACCTGAGAAGTTTCTGGAAAACATTGCTTATACCTGCGAGCACATGTTTCCGGTTCCCAAAGTGGTCGTCGTCAACTTTCCTCACAACCCCTCTTCGACGGTAATCGAACAAAGCTTCTACGATGAGTTAGTAACGCTTGCGAAAAAATATGGCTTCCTGATTATCAGCGACTTTGCCTACGCCGATATCTGTTTCGAAGGATACAAAGCACCCAGCTTGCTAGCTTCTCCCGGTGCCATTGATGTTGGCGTTGAATTCACAACCATGTCCAAAGGATACAGCATGGCCGGTTGGAGGATCGGTTTTTGTTGTGGTAATCCTGAAATGGTGCGCGCCCTTGCGACGATCAAAGGCTATTACGATTACGGCCTGTTTCAACCGATCCAGATTGCCGCCATTGTTGCCATGAGACATTGTGACGACGCGATTGCCGAGTTATGTCTCGAATATCAACAACGTCGCGATGCACTGTGTGACGGCTTAGAACGTCTTGGCTGGGAAATCGAACGTCCCAAAGCTGGCATGTTTGTCTGGGCAAAAATTCCCGAGCCTTGGGCCGAGATGGGCTCGATTGAATTCTCGATGAAGTTACTGAATGAAGCGGCAGTTGCTGTCAGTCCGGGTCGTGGTTTTGGAGAAGATGGCGAAGGCTACTTGCGACTGGCTATTGTCGAGAATAGCCAGCGATTGCGACAAGCCGTCCGACAAATTGGACGTTGCTTGCGTCAAGGCGACGATGCGGTCGAGGAAGAGTGAGTCAATTCCAGACCATCGACAAGACTAGAACCTGCGTGCGGGTACCGCATGCGCTATGGTTTCAGGGCGTTGATTGCTCTGAAGAGTGCATGGCAAGCACGAAATCTCTCCAGATTGCTTGAGAATGACTCGATCATTAAACTGGGACACAATACAGTGAACGGTAAATACTCCTGATGAGACGACCGTCAATGGCACGTTCCTGAGATGATTGAATTCATTCGACCTCTTTTTTGGCAAGTAAAACGATTCCCATGCAATCCCACTTCAACTCTGAGTATCCCTCTGTCGATCATCTCCGTGCGAAGGCCCAGTCTCGCATGCCCCGTTTTGCTTATGAATATCTGGCGGCGGGTTGCTTTTCCGAAATCAATCTGGTCCGCAACAACAGCGACATTCGCCAGGTCCAACTCAAACCGTGGTATCTAAGAGATTTTGCGGGAGCCGATCAAACCACAGAATTGTTCGGCGAGACCTATGATGCTCCTTTTGGAATTGCACCGGTCGGCTTGCAAGGGCTGATGTGGCCGAAGGCGTGCGAGTATCTCGCCCAGACTGCGGTTGATCATAACGTACCGTTCACTCTCTCCACGGTCAGTACGGCCAGCATCGAAACGGTTTCCGAAATCACCAGCGGCAAATTCTGGTTTCAACTTTATCATCCTGCCGAAACAGAATTACGAGACAAGTTGTTGGAACGGGCTTGGGAGGCGGGATGTCGGACGCTGGTGATTCTGGCCGACACACCCACATTCGCCTACCGTCCGAAAGAGATACGGAATGGGTTGTCGATTCCTCCGCAGATGTCGTTACGGAATGTCATTCAGATGTTGGGAAGTCCCGCCTGGGCCTGGGGACAACTGATGGCGGGGAAGCCTGAGTTCAAAACAATGAAGCAGTACATCCCGAAAGGGTTAAGCATGAAGCACCTCGGTCTTTTCATGAACAAGACATTTTCAGGCCGACTGACGGAAGACAAAATCGCTCCCATTCGAGACAAATGGCAGGGCAACTTGGTCGTCAAAGGAATCGTCAATCCCGAAGACGCCGAGATCGCCGTGAAACATGGTTTGGACGGCTTGATCGTTTCCAATCATGGCGGTCGCCAACTCGACCGGGGACAATCGACCATCGTGCCACTTCACAAGCTGGTTCCCGAATTCGGGAGCAAGTTGAAGATGCTGATTGACGGCGGGATGTACTCAGGAGCGGACATTGCGGCGTGCCTGGCCTGTGGTGCGGATTTCGCATTTATGGGACGAACTCCCATGTTTGGCGTCTGTGCTCTGGGGAAACATGGAGGCCACCACACGTTGGAAATGCTCAAAAAACAATTGCAGCAAGTCATGGAGCAGGTCGGCTGCACAAGACCTGAGAAGTTAAGAGAACACCTATTGTCGGAAAGTGTTCCTGCGTGATGGAAGTTTGATGTCCGCTGTCGGCCTTGTTGAATATCGCAGTTCACTCCGGCATGATGATGGCTCGCAGGAACTCGCCACGTGTACGGGCTGACTTCATCTTGACCGGATCCATTTCGAGATCATATTCCGCTGCCAGATTTCGCCATTGCTTTACCAAAGCGGGATCGAGTTTCTTACTCAAATCTGCAGCATGATCGGGAAACGCTTCAAAGTATTGACCGCGAAAATGTGGTCCACGTTGACCATATTCTCCCGTGCGTTCCACGACATTGTGCCAACCACCCAACGAACCCCACCATTGAACAAGTTCAAAGTCGGGTGAAGAACGCGACACATCACTCACATAAATGGTCGCGCATCCAGACCGATGTAGCAGACGGCGGATCTCTATCGCGGAAACATCTTGCACCGGTTGATTCTTCGTCAGCGCCAAGTGCGCCGCAGTCCCGGCTGCTTCCCCTAATGAAATCCAGATGGGCTCCAACCTCAAAGCGCAAAACCCAACGTGTGACGAAGAGACCGCGCCCGGCACGAGCAAGTTGTTGATTGTGCGCGGGACGATGGTGCCGTAGGGAATCTGGTAAGGGGCTACGATTTGATAAAACTCTCCCGTATGTTGGCCCCCATATAATGGGCCTTCATGTCCCGTGCCGTGACAGTTCGGCCCGTAATCACCCATAGCAACTGCATCGGGAGCAAAAGTCGAACGCACCGAAGTGAGTGAGTGAGCGGACGTGTTTTGTTGTGTGAAGACTGACATCCCCACCATGCGTCTTGCCTCGCGGACATACAGTTGCACCGGAAGATGCTGGGAATCGAGAAACTCATCTCGACAGAACCCCCATTCTCGTGCCTGTCGACGAAACTCTTCCGGGACCGCTTCATCGTTCTGGAAAAAGTAAAACATGCCGATGTTGTGTTGCACATGCAGATCAAAAAGTTGACGACGGGTTTCCTGATCACCGTCGGGCCAGGCGTTATTGAATTGAGGAAGCGACAATCGAACGTTGCCACGTGACATATCGTTGATGTCGAATTTACCGTTCGGCAACAGCGGGTCGTGGGCTTTATAGATCGCTTTTTTGTTGGAGCCATGTGTCGTGATATGGAAGGGTTTCTCGATTTCACCGCTGGCGATCAGGGGGAGTAAATCAAGGTAATCTGTTCGATCATAATTGGCGGGTTGAACAGGCCAGGTACGATTTTCAGCCTGATTGGTCATCGTCAGACGGAAGTTATACCCTTGGACCTTCTCATCAGCGACCACCGGAGCGAGCGATTCATCGTATTCATCACGGCTTTCCCTGCCGACTCGATAATCGACACCGGCCGCCGCCATCAAGTCTCCTTCGTAAGTGGCGTCGATAAACAGTGCGGAATCCACAGAAAACTGTTTACCCTTGGCATCGATGAAGCTGGCGCGATCAATCGTTGTCTCGCCCTGATTCAATTTCAGAGAGTCAAGTCGCGTCGCGGTCATCACCGTCACATTCGGCTGTGCTTTGAGCATCTCTGCAAATAATCGCAGAGTCAGCTTTGGTTCGGGGTGCGTCCCCCGCAAACAATCTTTGACCTGTTGAGAGTCCGGGCCATAAGTCTCGGTATAATGCTGCAAAGTCTTCGCGACAAGATCGGCGTACAATCCCGTGATCGCTTCAAACGTGCGAAAGTCGGGATGCGACAAGCCGTTCGTCATCAAACCACCGATGCGCGAAGTCGGTTCGATCAACAAAACACGATGATCGTGCCGTCCAGCAGAGACAGCAGCAGCAATACCGGCAGGCGTCGCACCATAGATCAACACGTCATACGTTGCTTCCCTATCCTCGGCGTGTATGTGCCGGGCTGAGACCAAAGGTGACAATCCAACAACAAAGACCAAAATAAGGAGCAGCGTTATTTTCGAGCGAGCTTGCATGAAGTCTTTTCCTGAGTTCCGAGGGCTAACACGTCATCGTACATGAAGTTTCCGTGAGAAAGAAACTCGGCGATTTTGATCGGTCAGATTTCTTTGAGGGGCCAGAGAGATGCGAATTAAAAATGCTGTAAGGCATTACAGGATAATGAATTACGGAAACCGGGGCGTGTTTTCAGAATTCCTCTGTAACAGGCGGTGCAAAGTTTCGCTGGGGAGAGTGTTAGACAACACAACTTCTCTTTCACAAGGAACTTTAGCTATGAAACTTTCCATCAAACTCATCCTGACAGTCGTTTTGGCCACCAACGTATTGGCGGTCAACCTTTTGGAAGCAGGCAGCTTCCGCAAATCGAACAGCTCCAGCAATCGAAGCTCGTTCTCTCGCAGCAAGAGCTCATCGAACCGAGGCTCTTCCTCATTTCGCCGAAACAGTTCTTCTAAACTGAATTCCATGCGAAACTCTTCGCATCAGAAGAAGTCCTTTCCCTCTTACAGGCCACCCTCAAATTCTTACAAGCAGAAGAGACAATCGAGTTTCGGTTCAGTCAAGAATGCTCCGAAATTGAGAACTCCTATTCGCCCTTCACTCAAACCAACCAACAAAGGTCGCCTCATCAATGTGACGGGCCGTCAACCGGTGACCAAGTCGCCAATCAAGACTCCTTACGTTCCGCGTCCGAAGACTTCACCAATTCTGACCAGACCGGCGAAGTCACCAATCCTGACACGTCCCGGGAAGTCACCGATCCTGACACGTCCCGGTAAATCACCGATTAAAACTTTGCCTGGAAAATCTCCTATTGCTCCACGACCTGGAAAGTCACCCATTGTGACACGCCCCGGTCAAGGAGCTGGACAAAGTGGTGACCCCGATGCGGGAAGCCCCGTCAAGCCACGACCCAGTCGAGAAGAGATTGGTAAAATCGAACGTCCGGGATCGGGAATTATCGCCGGCGATACTCCTCCTGAAATCACAGAGCCGATTGATTCGCCATACCCTGCTGAAGAAACCGGAAACTCCGGTAACCAGAGAGGCAACTTGCAGGAAGGTGACGTGACTTCCGGTAACGGAAAAGTCGTCGATCAGGAATTTGTTGACATCATCAACGACGGTGAGTTCGTCCATATCGGTCAGCCAGCACCCTGGGACAATCCCAACGATCCGTTTTGGGATCAGGAGAAGCCACAGGGATGGAAAGGTTACTGGCCCGGCAACGATCCTGAATTTGGTGTGAAATTACCCGAAAGACCTGATCTCGATCAAGGCGAACCAACTTATCCCGAGAAGCCGGAACAAGGTGACACACCTCCTCCAATCTATGATCCTCCCGGAGACATTCCTCCTTACTGTCCTCCTCCCGTGATCATCATCGATCCGATTGGACCTCCACCTGTGGCTTGTCCTCCCTGTGTGCGAAGCGTCTGCCGACCTGTGGTCGTCGCCGCTCCCGTAATGGAAGAGCAAATCGAAGAGCAAGCCGTTTTGCAACTGGTCACCGACCGCGAGAATACTTTGATGTTGCCAGGGCTTGGAAATGTTCCAGGCAACGCGGCTCTCGAAGTGAACGGACTTGGTCTTCCGTTGAAGGTCGTCACCTGGACGAACGAAAAACTGGTCCTCGACGTTCCGATGATTGGGTTGATCGAGCCGACCGACGCCAAGTTGTTCCTCTTCGACGCAGAGATGAAAATTATCGGCGAGCTTCCCGTCGTGTTGTTGACTCCAGAAATGGCTGGTCTCGACAACGAGTTGGAATAAGTCGAGTTTAGTTTGAGATGATTGAAAGCCGTCCGGTTGATTTCAGCCGGGCGGTTTTTTTTATTCCAAAAGACGAAACGACATCTTGATCGATCTCTCGGATTTCTCTTTGAGATCTCGCATTGAACTCAAATCCACATGGATTTTTGTGCTGACTCAGCTTGCTCGTTTGTGCTATACTGATGTGACACCTTACTTCTGAAATATCTGAAAAACAGGTCACTTTCTCATGGCACGATGGTTTGCATCATTCGCTCTGATGCTCGCACTGCTGGCATTCTGCCTGTCAGGAGATGTCCGTACGCCGAGATCTATTGTTGCCGCCGATGAGCCAACTGATCCTCAAACAATTGCTCTTGTCAAACAATTCTGTGTGGACTGCCATAGCGGTGACAAGCCGGTGGCAAATTTTGATTTGGCCTCACTGATCGAACAACCAATCACGACGCAGAACGCAAGTTGGGAGAAGGTCGTCAAAAAACTGCGTGCCCGGCAGATGCCTCCCAGCGAAGCGTTGCAACCTGAGAAAGCGGAACTCAAAGCGGCATTGGCTCTCTTAGAGAAAGAATTGGATCGTTATGCCGAGGAACATCCTCAGCCGGGGCGAACGGCGACGTTTCGACGATTGACCCGATACGAATACAAGAATGCAATTCGTGATCTGTTGGCGCTCGATATTGATGTGGAAGCTTTGCTGCCTGCTGATGAAGTGAGTCATGGATTTGATAATGTGACGGTCGGCGGGCTCTCGCCGACGTTGTTGAATCGTCATATTTCTGCCGCTCAAAAGATCAGTCGATTGGCTGTCGGTCGAACTTCTGGATCTCCCGGCGGAACTACTTATCGCGTCCCCCCCGATGTCACACAGGAGCAGCGAATGCCGGGCTTGCCCTTCGGGACACGCGGCGGCACTCAAGTGACTCATACATTCCCCGTCGATGGTGAGTACGAAATCCGTATTCGTCTCACACGTGATCGCAACGAACATGTTGAAGGCTTGTCGGGCTCACACGATATGGAACTGCTCCTTGACCGAGAGTCGATCAAGACGTTCAAGATCGAACCACCTCGCGGAAAAGCAAAACCGGGACCTTATGGCAAACCTTCCCATTCCAATGTCGATCAGCACCTGGTCGCACGTATCAATGTGAAAGCCGGCGCACACCAAGTCGCGGCGACATTCCTGAAAAACTCTGACTCACTGCTCGAATCGCAACGGCAACCGCTCAATGTTCATTACAATATGTACCGTCATCCGCGGCTCGGCCCGGCTGTCTATCAGATGTCGATCAATGGGCCGTTTGAGTCATTCGGGCCGGGAGAGACTCCCAGCCGAAAACGTATCTTTGCCTGCCAACCGCAGAGCCCCAGTCAAAACGAAAGTTGTGCACGCCAGAATCTCTCCTCATTGATGCGTCTTGCACTCAGGAGACCAGTTTCTCCCAGCGATCTGGAAACTCCCCTGGCACTGTTCCGCGAGACTTCCGCTGAAGAAGGTTTTGAAGCCGGGATGGAGATGGCACTCAGTTCCATTCTTGTTCATCCCGAGTTTTTGTTTCGCGTCGAACAGTCACCAGAGGATGTTCCCACAGGTACGGCATATCAAATCAGTGAAATCGAACTGGCGTCTCGGTTGTCGTTCTTTTTGTGGAGCAGCATCCCGGATCGGGAACTGTTACGACTTGCCGAACAAGGAAATCTTTCCAAGCCGGATGTTCTCGCTCAACAAACCTTACGCATGTTGAAGGATAAAAAGTCTTACGCCTTGGTCGAGAATTTCGCCGGTCAATGGTTGTACTTGAGGAATCTGGAATCGATCACACCCGACGGACGATTATATCCCGATTTTGGCGACAATTTGCGACAGGCGTTTCGCCAGGAAACGGAACTCTTCTTTGCAGAGATGATTCGCGAAGACCATAGCGTGATTGAGCTGATTGATGCCGACTATACCTATCTGAATGAACGACTCGCCAAACATTACGACATTCCACACATCTACGGAACACACTTTCGTCGTGTGAATTTATCGCCGGAAAGTCAACGAGGCGGTTTGCTTCGTCACGGCAGTATTCTTACGGTCACGTCGTATGCGACGCGAACATCTCCCGTGATTCGGGGAAAATGGATTCTGGAAAATCTGCTCGGGACACCACCTCCTCCACCACCTCCCGATGTTCCCACTCTTCAGGACAATACGGTGTCTGCCAAGTTACCGGTGCGCGAGCGATTGGCTCAACATCGCGCCGACGCGGCGTGTGCCAGTTGTCATAATTTGATTGATCCGGTCGGTTTTTCTCTGGAGAATTTTGATGCCGTCGGTCGATGGCGCAACGTAGAGAATGATCGCCCGGTAGATGCTTCGGGGGGACTTCCCGATGGTCGACGGTTTGACGGCGTTGAAGGTTTGGAGATTGGTCTCCGAGAACTCTCCGATGTTTTCGTCGGCACACTCTCCGAAAAATTATTGACCTATGCATTAGGGCGTGGAATCGAATCAGAGGATGGACCGGCCATTCGTGAAATGACACGCACTGCCAAAGAGTCGGACTATCGCTTCTCGGCATTGATTCTGGGAATCGTCAATAGCCCTCCTTTCCAAATGAGGATGTCTCCATGAGTTTCATGAAAAAAGCACTTCCGAGACGAACATTTCTCCGCAGCGCGGGAACCGCTCTTGCTCTGCCGTTACTCGACGCCATGGTGCCGGCCATGACTGCGATGGGACAGACCGCGGCCAGTCCGGAAAAATTGCGCCGACTCGGCTTTGTCTACATGCCGATGGGTTCTGACATTTCCAGTTGGACACCTCCCCAAGCCAACACGCTCGACGAACTCTCTCCCAGTTTGAGATCGTTGGAGAAGGTGAAGCACCAGGTGACGGCGATCACGAATCTGGAATTGCAGAATGCATATCCCGGAACACACGCCACTTCAAACGCAGCCTTCCTGAGCGCTGCTAAAGCCAAGCGGACCGAAAGCACTGACTACTATCTCGGGACGACCGTCGATCAAATCGCCGCCCAGCAAATCGGTCAGACAACACAATTGCCGTCGTTAGAAATGTCGATGGACCTGCTCTCGGTGGTCGGTCAATGTGATAACGGTTATGCCTGCGTCTATCAAAATAATCTGTCCTGGTCTTCACCCACCACGCCACTGCCTGCGGAAGCTCATCCCCGCATGGTCTTTGAATCCTTGTTTGGCGAAGGAGGCAGTGCCGAAGAACGTCAGGCGGCTCTCAAGAAAAGAGCGAGCCTGCTTGATTCATTGACGGGAGAAATCAAACGCTTGCAAAGCCAACTCGGCCCGCAAGATCGTCAAACCGTCAATCACTATCTGGAATCGATTCGCGAAGTGGAGCGACGAATTCAGAAGTCAGAAGCCAACTCGAAAGATAATCCGCTGCCCGATTTGGATCGTCCGGTCGGCGTACCGGCTGCTTATGCCGACCATGCACGATTGATGTTCGATTTGCAGTTGTTGGCGTTGCAGGGTGACATAACGCGGGTCATCACATTTCAGTTGGCTCGTGAAACCAGTAACCGGACCTATCCCGAAATCGGCGTGAACGATCCACATCATCCGCTCACTCATCATGGCAACGATCCCGAGAAAATTGCCAAAGTGGCAAAGATCAATCACTTTCATGTTTCGTTGTTTGCCGAATTTCTGGAGAAACTCCAAGCGACTCCCGAAGGGAATGGATCACTTCTCGACCACTCTTTGTATCTTTACGGAAGTGGCATGGGAAATCCGAATGTCCACGATCATACGAACCTCCCGATTCTTGTCGCGGGAGGAGCCGCCGGCAACATGCAGGGCGGGCGTCACATCAAGTTCGACAAACCGACACCACTGGCCAATCTGCATCTGACGTTGCTCAACAAAATGGGCATCGAACAAAACTCCTTTGCCGATAGTCGAGGCACCGTTGACGAACTCTTCGAGCCTCTCGACATCTGACAGCAACATGATGAAAATCACACGCACTCAATTTGTTCTTCTACCATTGCTGACACTATTTCTGTTAGTGGCTGGCCTGCAACACATTGTTGCTGAGGGGGCATCGGCTCCCTTGGCTGATGCGGTTCAAAATCAACAGTGGAAACAGGTTGAGACTTTGTTGGGGCAAAAAGCTGATCTTGATGCCGCTCAAGCTGACGGTATGACAGCACTGCATTGGGCCGTCTTTCATAGCAAAACTGATTTGGTCAAAGAATTGATTGCTGCCGGAGCCAACACGAATGCCCACAATCGTTACGGCGTCTCGGTCCTTTACATCGCTTGTTTGAACGGTCAGGGAGACATCGTTGAACAATTGCTGGAACACGGTGCCGATGCGCGGCACGAGATGCGAGGTGGCGAAACATTGCTGATGACCGCTTCGCGAACGGGAAAAGTCAAACCGGTCACATTACTGTTGGCTGAAGATATCGAAATCGATGCGAAAGATCGTAAAGGGCAAACGGCCCTGATGTGGGCGTCGGCAGCCGGGAATGTGGAGGTTGTGGACGCGCTCATCAAAGCGGGAGCCGATTACCGTACACCGCTCAAATCGGGTTTCACTCCTTTGTTTTTTGCGGTTCGAGAAGGCAAGAGCGAAGTCGTTCTGCGCCTTCTGGAAGAAGAACTCGATGTCAACGATCCGATGCAGATTGAACGTCGTTCCGGCAATGGTCCAAACAATGGAATGACGCCGCTGATGCTGGCCGTCGAAAATGGACATTTTGAACTCGCCGCCAAACTTCTGGAACTGGGAGCCGATCCGAATGAAAAACGGACCGGGTACACTCCATTACATGCGCTCACCTGGATCCGTAAACCGATTCGGGGAGACGGCGATCCCCCTCCCATCGGCTCGGGAAAAATGAGTAGCCTTGAATTTGCTCGTGTGCTCGTAAAACAGGGTGCCGATGTCAACGCTCGGCACGGCAAACATTCTGCCGGGAATCAGCGACTCAACAAGACCGACGCCACCCCTTTCTTCTTGGCGGCTGAAACGGGGGACATTCCTTATCTCAATCTGTTACTCGAATTGGGAGCCGATCACACTTTGAAGAACAAGGACAACACAACACCGCTACTGGCGGCTGCCGGTGTTGGCATTATCAGTAATGGTGAAGAAACTGCCGGAACAGAAGAAGAGGCCATCGCCACGATCGAGTTGTTGCTGAAACTGGGGGCCGACATCAATGCCGTCGACAATCGCGATATGACCGCCATGCACGGCGCGGCATACAAAAGCTGGACGAAACTCATTCCGTTTCTTGCCAAGCATGGTGCCGATGAGAAAATCTGGAATCAGAATAATCAGTTCAATCGCACGCCGTTAGAAATCGCTCAAGGTCATCGTCCGGGCAATTTCCGACCTTCTCCCGAAACGACGACCGCGATTGAGAATGCAATCCAAAGAGATTGAAACATCTGAGTCGATATTCTTGGTATTCTGAAATTCTCTCCACGGCGAAACGATTACTTGGCCAGATATTCCAGACGCCGTTTCACTTCGCCATTCTGTGCGGTCACGTCTTCGCTGGTGATGTCAAATTCGTAACCGAGTGCATCTTGCAGATAGACCACGTTGTTCAAGACTTTCAGATTTATCGCCGGATCCTCGGCCTCTTTCAGAATCTTCATCAGGTGCGGTTGGGGATCATAGGCCTCAATGATCGCCAGAAACACCGCCGCTTGCAGCCGGACCAGCTCATCGCTGCTACCGAGCTGATCATGAATGTCTTTCTCCAATGAGGCAGCTTCTTTTCCAAAAGAGCAGCATGCCGTCAATGCCCAATAGACAACTCCAGGCTCGGAATCTTTCAGAGCTTCGTTTAGTTTCGGCTCCGCTTCAACAAATGGTAATAGTGCCAAGTCTCCCTGATCGATCAGATCAACAAGAAATCCTTTGCCATCTGTGATGAACTTACGAAATGGATCTATCCGGTACTGTTTCATCAATTTAATCATAATCGGCTCTGGAAAGATCGAAAGATCGGGCATCGACCGAACCTGCTTGCCAAGTTTCTCCCGCATCATTTTCAACTCGTCGGCATACTCGGGATCAGTCGCCAGATTCTTGGTCTCGTACGGGTCCTTCGCCAAGTCATACAACGCCTCGGGAGCTTTCGGCTCGAAGAATGCGCTTTGCACCTCGTTCAACTTGCCTGCTTGATACAGATCCCGCCATTCCTGATAAGCGAGCATCTTGTAGCGATAATTGTTCTGTAAGCCGTCAGGATAATAACTTTGATAGTTCCGATGATACTTCAAATCCCCCTTCCGCAAAGTGCGGACCATCTCGTACTTCTCATCAAACCGGTCGGCATAGCCGAACGCCTCATCGCGTGAGTTGACTTCTTCCATCGAAACACCCTCACCCAGAAACGGCTTACCATCCATATGCTCGGGGACATCAAGACCGGCCAGCTTGAGCAATGTCGGTCCAAAGTCGATGAAGCTGACGAACCCGTCAACCCGCGTGTTCGGTTTAAAATCGACAAGATGCTTGAACTTCTCAGGAACTCGTACGACCAAAGGCACGTGCAATCCACGTTCATTGGCATAACCTTTCGACCCCGGCAACACACCACCATGATCGCCGAAGTAGAAAATGAATGTCTCTTCGAGCAGGCCGTCGTCTTCGAGTTGTTTGACGAGTTGTCCCACTTTCTGATCGATCACTTGAATCCGATCGTGATAGCGGGCATAGGTGTAGCGGAACGTGGGTGTGTCGGGATGAACGGGAGCAATGAAGACCGTCTCGGGATCGGTGTCGGTCTTTTGAGTTCTCATCACCTTCTCGTTGAAGTGCAGCGAACTCTCGTGCGAATCTGTAAAAGTCTGCATGTGAAAGAACGGCTGCGATTTGTCGGGCCGTTTTCGCCAGGACGATTTCTTGGATGAATCGTTCCAGGTGTTGGCGGTCTCTTCGGCGTTGTAATCCTTTTTGGAATTGTTCGATGTGTAATAGCCGGCATCGTTCAAATAGGCGGGAAACATCTTCCAACTCTCGGGCATCGGCACGGTGTAAATCTTGCGATGATATTGCGTTCCCAATCGAGGAGCCAGCACACTCGTGATCAATGTCGTGCGGGCCACCGAACAAACAGGACTGTTCGAGAAAGCGTGATTGAAGATGAGTCCCTGCTCGGCCAACTTGGCAATGTTGGGCGTCTCGGCACCCGTTTCATCGAACAGTTTCAGAAAGTGTTTGGAGTTGTCTTCGGACAGGATCCACAGAAAATTCGGACGGTCTGCTGCCTGCAATGAAGAGGCGAGACCAATAAGAATCAGCACAACATAACCACGTAACCGCATAGTAACCTCGCCAACAAATGTGTGTGAATGAAATAATGTTAAGTGGTCTGGCTGATGGATGCTATTAGCATTTTATTATTGGGAGCAGTTCGGTGTGGCTGAGCGTCTACAAGATACACTCGACCTCCTCATCCGCCCTTCGGGCACCTTCTCCTCCTCCAAGAGGAGAAGGGCTTCATCAACGCTGACCCGACAATTCGTTCTCCTACCTGCATGCCACCCTCTCCGCCTCTGGGTTATCCGCGCTCAGTCTCTAATCGATTCCGGCAACAACCTGATTTCCGCAAAATACGCTCGATGATCGGACGCCACTGCTTCATCAAGAACTTTCGATTCCACTGTCTCAAAGCGTGACTCCGATCGGTACAAGATAAAATCAATTTGTCGCGTCGGTTTCTTCACAGGAACGGTCGGCATCGGTTTCAGGTTGGTTCGCGTCCATAATTTGTCGAGGATTGTCAATGTTTCGCTACCGATGATGTCGTTGAAGTCCCCTGCGATGATCGACGCTTGCTGGGGATTTTCCTTGACCAATTCGTTCACAAACTTCGCCGAGGCGATGCGTTCGGTGTCGTCCGGTCGATAGTCAAAGTGAGTCGAGATAAACGTGAGGTTCTCATTGACGCCGGGAATGTTGATTTTAGCGATGAGTGCTCCGCGTTGTTCCCCCATCTCGTGATTGGGCAAGAGATGATTGTGCGAACTCTTGATGGGATGTTTCGACAAGATCGCGTTGCCATACTTGCCACCACCAAATTCGATGTTCGGCCCGAACACAACGTGCATCCCCGTCAATCGGGCCAGCTCTTTCGCCTGATCGACTTTTTCGGTGCGAGACGTTTTGTGATCGACTTCCTGCAGGGCAATCAGATCGGGCTTCACGCTCATCATCACTTTGGCAATCCGTTCGAGATCGAGCTTCCCGTCGATTCCCTCTCCATGATGAATGTTGTAACTGAGAACTCGAAGCGTGACCGGCTCTTCTGCCTGTACGCCGGCACCTCCAAAGAGAAGAACGAAAACAAGGAGCAGAGAGAATGTTCGTGGCATGATGGTGTTTCTCTTTTTGGTTGGCTGGCAGAAGGTTGGGTGGCTGATTCGGCTCAGGGTTTCTGTGGAGTTTGAGTTTAGGCTGAAACCGAGGATTTTGCATTCAGATGAAACGAATTTCTGAACGCTCAACAGCCGTTTCAAGGTGTCAAGATTTCCAGATTTTGGGACACACTTGGTGATACTCTTGAGGAATCTTGCCCGATACTCTTCGATACCCTTGACTGACACTCTTCGATACTCTTGAGCAAGTTGATTGCTTATAACAAGTTGCGTCGATTGCCTCATTTTGGCGAAACACTACTTTTTGTCGGTGCGCATTTTCCACGCCACGCGAGTTTGCTCTGTTTCTCACGTTGCAGCGGTCGTCATTGGTCAACACGCTAACGGTTTCAAATGACGTTACTCATTGCCAAAGATCGAAGGGAGGCAGATTGCCGTGACCGGTTGTTGTGGCAAGTCGCGAAAACCGGACTCCCCTCTACGCGCGTTTGTTGTCAAACAGTCGCCGCACTCGTTCCGACCGTAGCTGGATTCGCAAGAATTCAGACGGGCGCGGGGTGAAGGTTGATCAATCTGAATTCTTGCGAATCCAGCTACCAATTGGCGACCCCGAAAGAGCAGTTTCGGCCATCGGCTGTCCGCTCTCAGCTTTCCGCTGTTCCAGAAATTGGGTGGCAGTGGTGGCTTGCCACCAGTGGGAGAGAAAGGGACTGAGTTTGAACCGCGGATCTCGCAAAGATTTGTCCCCCTTACCAAGTCGAGCGACATGACAATTTGCGATAGAGGAATACTACTGTTTGCATTGACGTCACGTTTTGAGTCTGCTGAACAGATTCCAACAACGACTCTCCACCACACTTGGGAACTCGTCACATGCTCGACTTACTTCGCAGCGTCTCGCTAGAGCGACTCATGAAACGATGTTCCTACGTAAGGCTCGTGGGAGTCTACCTTTCATGGGAGAAAATGCGTTTTCGCGGCCACGGAATAGAGCAACTTGCTCTCATCGCACTTCTTTGCATCGTCCTGCCTCCTCACTCCGCATCGGCTCAAACGATGTTGTTCATTGAACGCTCTCTCATTGTGGAAGGGGATTCGGAATGGGACTGGACACAAGCCCGGACAGCGTACGTCTCGCCGAAGTATGCCGCAACAACCATGTCGCGGACCGCAAAAATGGGCGCGCACGGCTACCACGATGTCTACTTGTCTGTCAGTCGAAATGCGGGAGACACCTGGTCCGCGCCGATTGTGATTCCAGAACTGAAAAGATCCCGGCAGCCGGATGGTTATGAAGTGGTCGCGGGAGATCTCTCTCCCCAGTTCCATGCCCAGAGTGCAAAAATTCTCATCACCGTCAAGACGTTTAACTTCGCAGACGGCACGAAAGAAAACATCTTCCGCGAACAGGTTTCCTACGCCGTCCTCGATCCCGAATCGGGATCGTGCGGTCCCTTAAAAACGCTGAAGCTTCCTCGGAAAGACTACTCCGATCAGCCGATCATTGCGCCGAATGCCGGGTGTCATCAACGGGTCGATTTACCCAACGGCGAGATTCTGCTCCCCATTCGGTATCAGCGAAGCGAGTCGCGTCGCGTGTATGTGACGATGGTTGCCCGTTGCCGATTCGAGGGCCAAACGCTGACCTATCTGGAACATGGCACGGAACATTCGATTCCGACGAAACGGGGGTTGTACGAACCGTCGGTCGTTCAATTTGGTGATCAGTTTCTGTTGACGATGCGTGCCGACGATGGTGCCTGGGTCGCCAAGAGTCAGGATGGACTCACTTACAACGCTCACGTTCCGTGGAAATTCGACGACGGCACTCCTCTCGGCAGTTACAACACCCAGCAACATTGGGCCGTGATTGGTGAAAAACTGTATTTGATTTATACCCGGCGGGGGGCCGACAACGACCACATCATGCGGCATCGTGCTCCATTGTTTCTCGCGGAAGTCGATGCCGAAAATCTGACCGTGCTGAAAAAGACCGAACAGATTCTGGTCCCCGAGAATCATGCCACCTTGGGCAACTCGGGAGTCTGTCGAGTGAGTGAGCGTGAAGTCTGGGTGACGGTCGCCGAAGGTCGGGTCGGCTACGGGAAACGAAAAGGGGAAAACAACGGCGTGATTCTGGCCAAAATCCGCGTGAGCGAAACAGAGTGACACTCGTCATGGGTGGTGGAGAAGAAATTCGGGTCGTCGCTCTTGCTCGTCAAACGGTGTGGAGCTGTTTGGTAGAAATAGAACACGGATGAAACGGAGAACGCGGATTGTCACGGATTAAGAAAAGCATGACGCAAAGGCGGTAAGCCGCCGAGACACGCAAAGAGATAGAAAGTCTGGTGCCATACCCTCGCTCGCGTGGGCATGCGAATAAAATGGAACCGCAGATCACGCGGATACCACAGATAAAAAGAGCCAGTGTACGCGGAGAGCAAACAAAGTGTGTGGCTGGGGCGTTCATCAGTTTGGAAAGCACATTGAGCTCTCATTTCACGCGCAGCCTTCATTGATCGAAACGCAAACATGGCCCCAGATGAAACAGGATCTTACTTGTGACTTACAACAAGTGAGAAAACGGACTCGCGCAGAGGCGCAAAGACGCAGAGAAAAGTAAAAGGGTAGCACTGTTTGCTTGCCAAAAGGTGTGCCACAGGCACAAGAGGCCAATTGCTGAAGAATGAACCGCAGGCTACCTTGTGAAAGCGAGATTCGGCGTATTGAAGTCACTGATGACACGACTGAAATACCCAACTAGAACTCCCCGTACTGTTCCGAACGGCGTGATTGGCGAGGGCGTTTCGGTTTTCGCGAAGTATCGATCTCGAGGCTATCGGCATGTTTTTTCTCTGCGGTCGTGGTTTCGGGTTTGTGGAGTGATTCCGGGGAAATTTCCACCGTCCCGCTGCAATCGACAGAGAGCGGCGAAGTGAATAACAACTGCTTATCACGATCCCAGCCCACCAGCACTCGCTGGCCACCTTCGAAGTACCGAGTAACATGGTCGCCCGGCTCGAGATAATAGCGGTAACATCCGATCTCCGGTTGAACGTGAACCATCTTCAACAGAAGTGGACGATCAATTTTATTCAACAGTGTCACCTGATACGCGCGGCGATAGGGCGTCTCCGGAATCTCCGGCGCTTCCAGTTGTTCCTCGTTCTGCTGATCCTGCGGGGTTTGTTGTAAAACGGCGATTGTCGTCAGGAAAATCAACGAACTGGCCGAGCTATCGGTCATCATCAACGGTACGGCAGCCAGGGTGGAGGTTGTGTTCTCCTCTGTCTGATCCGATGACCCCAAGTGGTATTCCGATGTTTCTTGGTCATCGACCTGTGCCAGGGCTTTCTGGACATCATTTTCCACCTTGGCAATCAGGTCAGGCACTTGCTTCATGAACTGTTCTTCAATGGCGCGCGGATTTCTCTGCAAGCCACTACGCAACCCGCTGACCACTTTGCTTTCGGTCATGCCAAAACCACGCGTCTGGACCCAACTGGGTGAGCTGACTCCCCACTCCCCTGGAGGCAGACGAAATTCCACAGTCCCCAATTTGAGTTTTGACGGATTGGCTGCATCGCTCTCCTCGCTCTGGTCCACTTCGACGCTCATCCACACCACATCCGACTGCCCCAATTTGATATTGAAGGGGCCGACGCGGGCACTGTGTTTGCTTCCTGTGATGCTGGTCTGCCCGATTGTTAGATCCATATCGCGCATCCCGAACCATAATTTATTCGGTTCCGCCTCTTCTTGTTGCAGTAATGTCTGTTCGACCCGTCCCGCGTACTGGACCTCGCTGAACTGCACGTTGAATTGATACCCGGATGACGAGAACCCGTGCTTGACATCGTTCACTGAGCCTGACATCGGAAAGCTGTTGTTCAAATCCTTCACGCCTGCCTGGCAGACACGATTGACTCCCACACAAGACAACAGCAGGACACAGGAACTAAATAGAGTGATCGTCTTGCTTGATAAAATACGTTTCATAGTGACACCCTCCTTTGTTATTAATCTGGGATATGTCCAAATCGTCCACGTAGATCGAGTATCTACGAGTGCCTGATCGGCAAGCCCGCCTATGAGCGCATCGATATGATGATTGCGGGATGAGAGCCAACTGAGCTGACAGTGGCTGACGGCATTTTTTATTGCCTAATAAATCATCTTATCATAAAGGAACAACAGGATCAAACTGATGGTCAACATAAGTCGAATCTCACCCTTGAGAGAAGGCCTGGAGTCGGGTTCCATACCCTCGCTCGCCGGGGGCTATGGAGTGCGGTGTCCTGGCACCGCTTTCTTTTCACTCCGTTAGCGAGAGAGCGGACAACGCGGATTGAGAATGAAAGCTCCGCCAAGCCGGAGCACTCTAAAACTGAGCCGTTGTTAATCTATTGAATCACTATTGAAGATGTCAGACGCTGATGGTTTCTGATTGAAAGAATCATCTCGCGCAGAGGAAAAATAAGTGACTTGAGAGAGTGAACTGGGTCGTCGAGCTGTTTGGAAGAAATAGAACACGGATGAAACGGAGAACGCGGATTTTCACGGATTTGAACAGAGCCAGTGAACGCATTGCTGTAGGCCGATATGAAGGAAACGCTTCTTCTCGCGCATTCGGCCTTCCTCCTCGCTATTCGCTCGGTGGCCTCAATTACGCGAATCGGCATGAGCGATGTGGAATTGTGCTGATGAGTTGGTGTCCCAACACCGGAGAAAGAATTATCTCAATCGACGGCAGGGAGGCCCTGCCCTACATGTCTATTGAAACGGTGAGGAGAGGTCTACAAGTTGAACCTTTCCAGTTCCACTGTCGCGAGAATACTGAAAAGGAACGGCTTCATCCCATTCGAAATTAACCACAAGTGTAGATTCTTCTCGAGTAATTTCTCCTTCACCATAAATGACTGCATCGATGCTCTTGTCTGGAATTTGGAGTGCGACAACCAGAGCATTTTTCAATTGCGAATGTATTCGTGTTTCTGCCAATGGACTATTATCAAGGTAAAATGTGATACTTCGACCGCCACCAAGCCAATCAGGACCAACTTCACACTTAACGTACCACTCTACCCAGAACTCACATTGCTGAATCAATTCAAGCAATGAGTCCAGATCTTCAACAACAAGTTCCTTTTCATTGGACATTGTGCAACTCGCCTATTTAATAGGTCACTCACTCACCATCACTTCGGCTTTGTGGGTCCGACACTGGGGTCGGAGAGGAGCTTGGCTTTGCTTGTGCCGTTGTTGTACAAGTCGTACTGCGGGTCGGCGTAGACTTTGAAGAATGCGTCGAGGCCTTCCTTCAACGCCTGTTGCAACTCGGCTTGTGCCGGTTGGCCGTAGAGGTTCATCTTCTCGTCGGGATCGTTGGTCAGGTCGTACAATTCGTGCGGTCCGTCGGGATGTCGGTGGATGTATTTGGCCGTCTTCGTGCGGACACACCGGCAGTTTTCCATCTCATAAAACACCACATCCTGCCAGGGGATCTCTTTCCCTTTGAAGGTTTCGGAAAAATCGCGACCGGGTGAATTGGCGTTGAGGTTCTTCTTGTCATCCAGATCGAGGTAACTGAGCAAGGTGGGCATCAAGTCGTAATTGCTGACCATGATGTCGGACGTTTGGCCGGGGCGAATGTGGTTCGTGTGGCGAAACATGAGCGGCACCTTCATCATGCCGTCGAAGGCGGTGAGAGGGCGGGTGTGATCTCCCATTCCCCAGATGCCGTTTTGTCCGCCGATCCAACCTTGATCGGCACAGAAGATGATCAGCGTGTTGCTGTCCAGGCCCAATTCGAGGAGTGTCTCCATCACTTCGCCGACGCCATCATCGACGCCGGAAAGTTCGGCGGCAAACCGACGGATGGAAACAATGTTGTTCAGATACTCTTTGTTATTGAACAGCCACGGATGCATCTGGGCACGCGGGAATGAGGGGAACAGATCCTCGGCGTAGTTGTTGTAGTGTCGATTGCGGGGAGGATTGAGCAACAGTTTGCCGAGGCCGTAGGGGCCGTTGTACGAGAGAAACAGAAAGAACGGCTTCTTCTGGTTTTGGGTGATGAATTTTTTGGCGTGATCGGTCCAGAGGTCGGTGAGATAGCGGGGTTCTGTGTGGAGTTCTCCGTCTTCGATCACTTCCGCATCGTAAAATTCGCTCGTCGCGCCGTGGGGCATGGTGATCCAGTAATCATCGAACCCTTCCTGTGGCGTCATGTTCGCACCGAGATGCCATTTGCCGACGAGTCCGCAGGCGTAGCCGTTCTCTTTGAAGACTTTCGGCAGGCTGCGAAATTCTTCGATGGTGCAATAGGTGTCGTCTCCCATCTGGGCTTCATTGCGACGCAGAAAACAATGGACGCCGTGCTGAGAGGGAATCAAGCCGGTGAGATAGGTGGCTCGTGTCGGAGAGCAGACGGCGTTACTACTGAAGGCATTTTTGAAGCGGATACCTTCGTAGGCGATGCGGTCGATATTGGGGGTGTCGATGTCGGGATTGCCGTAACAGCCGAGTGTCCAGGCACCATGATTGTCGGTCATGATGAGAATGACGTTGGTCGGTTTGTCGTCGTCAGTTTCGAATGGAGGAACGGTTTCTGCAGTTTGAGCAAACAGCAGAGCAGGGGACAAAGTCAGAAACAACGCAGACAGATATCGCATGGTGAACCTCCATCGCAATCAAAGGTGACGAGCAAGTTCAGTATAGCGAGTGAGATTTCGTGATGGGGGAGAGAATTGGTCCAATTCGATTTTTGAATGTGAAGGGTGGCGAGCGGCGCTTCGCGCAGCGAAAGCCCCCGTGATCAACATTCAACATTGCTAATGCCGACACGGAGTGTCGGCCTACAGAGACGAGAAATATGATTTGAGCCGCTCGCGCAAGCGAGCAGGGCAGGATGAATGTCGCAGCAATCATAAGATCGACGGGAAATAAGTCTTACCGCAAAGTTCGCCGAGATCGCTGAGAAAATAGCAACATGCGTGACTGGGGCGTTCGTTTGTTTTCAAAACAAAGTGTAGTTTGAGTTCGCTTACAGCTCTCATAGTCCGAAACTCAAACATAGCCCCAGAGGAAGTCAGCATCGAGTTGCGAATCAACAACAGGAGAAAAGTGACTCGCGCAGAGGCGCAAAGGCGCGAAGGAATAAACGCAAGATATTCGCTGTTGGATACTCAGCCACAAAAAACACGACGAGACACGAAATAATACTCTTTGTGACTATTGTGTTTCTTGTGGCCATCAAAAGAAACAACCGTAGAGTTCGCTGAGAAGAATGAGAATTTTCGTGTTCTACATTGTCGATGCAATGTCAGGCTTTTTGCACGAGTCGCAGTGCGGCGTCCATGTTGTCCGCGATGGGGACAAACTCCTGAAACTTCACTTTGTTGAGAACTTCTTTCACGAGTGGCTGCGGACTGAGGACCACCATTTTCGAGTTGTGATTCAGCAGTGACTTCGCACACGTGATGAAGAGTCCGATTCCCAAAGACGCGATGAAATCGACTTCGGAGAGATCAACGATGGTCGGCTTTCCGCTGCCGGCGATGGCGGTTTGAAACCGGAGATCAATATCGCCGACGCCCAGTAAATCAAGTTTTCCATTCAGATGGACGATAGTGATGGAATCATCACTGGGAACGACGGTCATTAGCATCAAAGCATCCTCTCGCAATTTCGTGACATGTACGCCATCGCTGACGCAATAAGAACCAGCGAGGGGATGCTGACCGTTTCACCGACGAACGCCTCGGCGAGTGAAGCAGATTGTAGCCAGTTCCCTGGAATTTCTCACCACTGAAATGGCTGCTTCTTGCGAAGAGGGGCAATCTGTTTTCTGCGGAGAGCGTTCTGCGTGTCAGTGAGATTGGACGAGTAACAACGGAATGTGAATTGAGCCGCTCGCGCAAGCGAGCAGGGCAGGATGCCGACCGGCAGTAAGGAAAGACCTCCTCATCCGGCCTTCGGCCACCTTCTCCTCCAGAGGAGGAGAAGGGTTTGATCAACATGGATCATCAATTGATCGTAACAACCTGCATGCCACCCTCTCCTCCTTTGGAGGAGAGGGACGGGGTGAGGAGGTAATCGTTGTTAGGCATCATTGTGACGAAGGCTAGCCACAAGCATAAACCACCTTCTCTGGATACTCCTGCCGCTCATGGTGTTTGAGTAGTTTGTGTGTAATCGCCATGAGAATCGAAGAATTGGCAGCCTCGGGGAATGGATACAGAATTTCTACCTCACCTGATTCTTTATGCAATCTAATAAGAGCTGTCGCAGATCCTGCCTTAATTGCACGAGACTTGTGACGTGGGTCATCTGCCCAAGCTGTCGAGGTCACCTCGTAATCTACATAACTGCGGGAATTCTCATTCCTTTCAGCCGAGATCAACTGCCAATCCAGCTGCTCACCAGAATTCAGTTCCATATTGGTTCTCGCTATCTTCTGCGATTAACTACAGTGCTCTAACAAAAATGACTGAACCAATCACTCCGCATCCGGGCGGTCGCGATTGGCCCAATGTCCGCTGGCGTCTTCACCGGCGACCCAGACGCCTTTCTGATTCCAGTCGAGGCCCGCACGGACATCGGCTGCGGCAAAGCGAAGTGTCAACGCACACCGTCGGCGTTCGGATTCGTTGGCGTTTGAGCCGTGGAGGAGTAAGTCGGAGTGGATTGAGATTTGTCCGGCTTGGAGTGGATTGTCGACCGCGTTGCCGTACTGTTCCACGTTTTCGATGGTCTGATTGAGGACATTGTCTTCGTGTGATCCGCTGGGTCGGTATGTCATGTGGCCGAACTTGTGAGAGCCGGAAATGAATCGCATGTTGGCGTTTTCCGGGTCGGCATCGTCGATGGCGAGCCAAACCGTGACCGCTTTGGAAGGAGAGAGCGGCCAATAGCTGGCGTCTTGATGCCAGGCGACTTGCTTGCCGTCGTGAGGCATCTTGCAGAAGAAATGGGAGCCCCAACCGATCACGTTTTCACCCAAGATATCTTTCACGCTGGCGACAATTTTGGGGTGATGCAACAAATCCCAGACTCGACCATGTCGGAGATGGGCCGAGCTGATCGAATAACTGTCTCCCCCCTCGGCAATGTATTTCTCCAACAAGGCGTCGAAGTAATTTCGCAGATCAACGACTTCGTCAGTAGAGAAGATATCGATGGGGCGGACATAGCCGTTCTCGTTGAACGCTGTGATCTGCTCTTGCGAGAGAACTTCGGGGTTCTCGTTGTTTGTCGGGTAGAACGAGAGATCGCGTTCCATGGCGTCCAGTTCGTCCTGATCGGGAATCATTTTGAAGGTGGCGGGTTTGTCGTTCATGGGAGTCAATCAAGAATGATTAGGTTGGGAATCAATGAAAACCGCACGCTTGGAATTTTTACTTCTCTGCGACTTCTTTTGGCTTCTCAATCGGGATGACTTTTGCATCGGATGATGGTTGTCGTTTGAGGAGTTCACTCAGTTGGAATTGGTGATACTTTTGATCGGCTGCCGGTTTTTTGTCAGCACTCGCATTGGCGACCCAGAAGCGTGTGGACTTTGGCTCAAACAAGACATTGTGCAGGTTCGATTTCATGGCGACACCTCGATCCATTAGGCGGAGCGCGTCTTCGGGGCCGATGTTGCCGTGCTTCTCTTTAACACGGCGGACCAGTTCTTCATAGCGATCACCGGCAGAGAGCAGGGCACAATCTTTGACGGGAAGCGGCAGCAGTTCGTGCTTCGTTCCGGGACGAATCACTTGGAACTCGTCCCACGAGGCTTCCATGCCGACGGCGGTGTTGTCTTTGGCATCGGCAATGACGTAGTAATATTCACAGGTGCGTGGGTTGTCTCGAAAGACACTGATTGCTTCTTCGAGTGTGTTTCCTTTTTCGAGTGCTTCGCGAACAAGAAACGCCATTGGAATACCTTCCCAGTGACCGAGGCCGCGTCCTCCCATTTCTCCAATCGAAACGTGCTTGGCGTTCATGCCGGTGACACTCCCGATGAAGCCCGCGTAGCTGACATTCACAAATGGGATGCCGTCATTCGGTTCGGCCACGATGATGACGGCGTGTTCTTGCAATTGCCAATCAATGGCATAATCGAGCACACGACCATGATAGAGCGTGCCATCTTTGGTGGCGGTATTCATAATCGCGAAGCCACTGCAATGAAACATCTCGGGGATGAAGTTGCCGACACGGGCATCTTGTCGGTCGAGACCCGAACCGTCTGCCAAACCGTCCAGTTCCTCGAAGAACTTTTTCGGAACGTGCGGTTCCTGAATCCGCAGAATCGTGGCGATCAATTGCTTGGGGGTCACTTTGATCGGCCCAAAGTCGACCAGTTTGGTACCACCTTTTTCATGGACCAGATACTCCATGTTCTCGCGAACATCTTTTTTCATCAACGCCCCGTGCTGGTATCCCATCTCGTAAGGTGTCCCTTTGAGATGCAATACGGGATAGCCGTCAATGAGTTCCAGCCAACCTTGCCCGCAACGAGCGACCGTCTGCGCGGACGTTGTGCTGACCGAAAACAACAAGAACACGATCACAATTGAACTGGTCGAGACACTTCTCAGGAAAGATCGATACATATCGGCCTCTTGTCATTATTTAAGGAAGTTACTGATGCCGTGAGTTTTTGTTTTTCGGCGATACACTTTGTCGGAGCAGGTGACATACAAGTAGGAGAGATCAGGACCGCCGAACGTCGCGTTGGACATATATTTCTGTTGCGGCTTGAGAATGACTCCTCCCATGCGGCCTGTGGGATCGAACATTTGCAAACCTGCGCGCGTGGCGACATACACACGGCCATCCGCATCAACGGTCATTCCATCGGCTCCGGGAATGTCGAACGAAGTATCAAGGCGAAGGGGTTGGTAGTACTTCTCTTGAGAGGTGAGCGAGCCATCGGCTTCGATCCGAAATGTCCACAACCACGCATCGGGTCCGGCGGTTGTGACCAATGTTTCATCGTTCTCCCAGAGGATCAAACCATTCAAACTGACTTCCTCAGCGACGACTTGTGGTTTTTCGCCTTTGGGAATGAACCAGATCCGCTTTGCTTTGGGTTCACTGAAATAAATGTTTCCCGACTCGGTCACGGCGATGTCATTGGAATCGACATCGGAGGCAATCACGTCGTGAGTCCCGTCCGGTTTGTAGGCGACAATTTGACGATCTCCCATGCGGCAGGCATACAGCAATCCGTCTGCTCCGAACATCAGTCCATTTGTTCGGCCCGAATTCTCGACGAACAGATGAACTTCGCCTTCCAGATCAACTTTGTAAATTTTACTCCGCTTGACGTCCGAGAAATAAATTTGACCCTGCGCATCGACTGCCGGTCCTTCGGTGTAGCCGTGTCCTTCTGAAATCAATTCCCAGTTTTCGTCCTCTAACAGAACTTGTGACAGAGGCATATCTTGCGCGCACAGAGCAGTCGGCACGAACAAACAGAGAATTGCGACAAACTCACGTGGGGCGATTTTCATGACTCGACCTTCATTGCACATTTGCGTTCCAAAGAGTTTCCTCTTTGCGATTCCCCTCAAAATAACTAAAAACAGGCTCACAAAACAGACCCTGCCTGCGGATTCGATGTCGGAGCATGTCACCATGACAAATTTGAACAAACAGTCTTACCTTCGCTCATTCCTTACAGTTGCATGCTGTTTCTGGATTTTCTGCGGCTGTCAATCTGCGGATTCGGGAGGTCATTTCAGCGGTTTCAGCAATCCTCTCAGTCAGGGGGTTCCGACCCAATCCGAGCCTCCCATCGCCACGCTGGCCCCGAATACAGCGGCTGAATCGGAGTCCACCGCTCAAAAAACCGACGCCGAGATCGATGAGTAAATGAGATCCATCTCTGCTGCGAAACTCTCTTTCTCGCTTAGAAATCCGTTTCACAACAGACTGCTGAACGGTTGTCGGACGCCCAATGTGTCTTTCGATGCTCATTGACGACCGCGAAGACTCGGGGCCAAAACTGCCGACAGTCGCTGCTGACTGGCATTACACTCCTCTGACGATTAAGATTCTTATTCGTGGAAAAGAGCGGTTTCAGCCACCGATGCGGTGGCTTTATGATCACTCTGAAAACCATCCGTAAATGCACCTCTCCGTCATCAAACGACGAGGGAGTTCGACGATTAACCCAGGCAGGCAGGAGTGCAGCCTCGTGCAAATAGAAGTGACATGTCGACATGGTGAAATGAGCGATCTTGCTCACGAACATATTAACCAGAAGTCTGAGAAGTTCTTAACATTTTTTGAACGAGTGACGGCAATCACCGTCACCGTGGATTTCGAACACGGAAAAGTGGCGGTCGAAATTCTTGTTGATGCAGAACATAAGCACAACTTTGTTTCACATAACGAAGCAGACGACGTGATTAGTGCCTATGATGGTGCGTTTCATAAAATGGAACAGCAACTTAAAAAATACAAACAAAAACTCCAGGATCACCGACGCGACATCCCGCTGAACGAAGCCTTTCCGGGGCCAAATTCAGACGAAGACGAAGATGAGCCGTCGTCATAACCCACAATCACATCTTGTCTAAGATTTAGCCCACCTGAAAACATAGCCACACATTGTGTCCGCGCATGCGGGACGTTCAAGTGTTGCCCGTTACCGGCCCGCGGGATTGGCAAACTTGGGACTATAAGGAGAGATCATGAAGCTGTCAGATTTTATTGTGCCTGAATCGATTTTGCACGACTTGCAGGTCGGTTCCAAAGAAGAAGCCATCCGTTCGATGGTTGCCAGTCTGAAAACCGCCGGGAGTATTCCCGCGGAAGAAGAAGAGAGCATTGTGAACAAGCTACTCGAACGAGAAAAGCTTGGTTCCACCGGAATCGGGAATGGTGTTGCCGTTCCGCATACCAAACACCCCAGCGTTGATGATTTGGTCGCAACAGTCGCGATTGCCAAAGATGGCGTGGAGTTTGATAGCCTCGATGGCGGTCCCGTTTATATTTTGTTCCTGTTGATTTCTCCTCCCGATCGCTCGGGCGATCATCTGCGAGGTCTCGAGAATATCAGTCGGCATCTACGGAATCATAAATTCTGTAGCTTCCTCCGACAAGCTCGCAATCGCGAAGACATCGTTGAGTTGTTGAAAGAAGCCGACAATAACGAACTTGATGATTGAATATTCAGGAAAACAGCCGGTTAACTTGCCGGATTTACAAAGCAATGAGCGGACCATACCGACAAAATGTCACAGTGAATAACGAGCAGGGGATGCACATGATCCCCTGCTCGCGGATCGCTCAATTGGTACGGGATACGAGTTGTGCTGTGCGAATATTGCGTGATGACCAAGTCGCCGATGCCCGCAATATTCTGGATTTGCTGATGTTAAAGGCTGAGGTCGGAACCTCGCTGATTGTCGAGTCGGAAGGTGAAGGAGCAGAATCAATTCTGGCACAAATCGTCAAACTGTTTGACGATGGTTTCGAAGTCGTTTCAGAGAACTAATCGTTGTCTGAAATAGTGTCCTTAGTCGGGTGGTTGTCTTTCGGATCGAAACGACAATTGACCTGTGAATGAGAGCCAGTCCCATGATGATCAAGCAGGGAATTCCCGTCTCGCCCGGTGTGGCGATCGGCCCAGCCTTCATTATGGGAAATGAAGACTATCGCATCCCGCAACGCTTTGTGCGGATTGACGATGTCGAAAAAGAGCTTCAACGTCTCGATGCGGCCATTGCACAAGTTTGCAAAGAACTGGGCGAACACGAGCAACTTGCTTCCGATAATTTTGGAAAGCAGATCGGTGCGATTTTCGCCGCCCATCAGCAACTGATTCAAGATCCCAAAATGATCAGCGAGATCCGGGAGCTGATCCAGGACAAATGCTTCTCCCCCGAGTACGCCACCTCAAAGGTTCTCGAACAGTACACCAAACTGTTTCAGAGCCTGGGCAATCAATACTTCGCAGAACGCTCGGCAGATATTGTGGACTTGCAGCATCGCATGCTGAAGCAACTGCTGGGTGAACGACGTGAAGATCTTTCCAATCTGACCGAGCCGGTCCTGATTCTTGCCAACAACTTAACACCCAGCGAAACGGCCAATCTCGACAAGAAGCATGTTCTCGGTTTTGTCACGGAAGCGGGTGGACGAACAAGCCACACGGCGATTCTCGCCGGTGCTCTCGAAATTCCCGCGATTGTCGGTGTGGGAGAATTCCTCTCGGACGTTTCTGGTGGCGAGATGGTCATCATCGATGGCTATCACGGCGAACTGATCATCGATCCCGATGAAAAAGTGCTCGAACGATTTGCCGTTAGTCGTCAACGACACTTCGATGAGCAGGAACGACTCAAGACCTACGCGGACCTCGTTCCCGAAACAGAGGATGGCGAACGCATCACTTTGATGGGAAATATCGAGTTTCCGCAGGAAGTGGAACATTGCGTGGAACGAGGCGCGGACGGCGTGGGGCTCTACCGGACCGAATTTCTGTACTTACAGGAAGGGAAAGAGCCGACGGAGCAGGTCCATTACGATGCCTACAAAAAAGTCGTCAAAAGTATGCAGGGGCGACCTGTTGTCATCCGCACGCTCGACCTGGGAGCCGACAAAATCCCCGGCGCTCTGGAGAAAGTGCTGCTCCAGAACACCAATCCTATGCTGGGTTTACGCAGTATTCGGCTCAGTTTGCAGAACCAGCCGATGTTCAAAACACAACTCAGAGCGATCTTACGAGCCGCCCTGTTGGGTGACATTCGCATCATGTTTCCTCTGGTTTCGACCTTACGAGAGCTGAGACAGGCCAAAATGTTGCTCTCTGACGTCATGGAGGACCTTGAAGATGAGGGAATCGAGTTCCGTCGTGACGTTCCAGTTGGTATGATGGTTGAAGTTCCATCGGCGGCCATTTTGGCTGAAGAATTTGCCCGCGAGGTCGATTTCTTCTCGATTGGAACAAACGACCTGATTCAATACACGCTCGCAGTGGATCGGGCTGACCCGACAGTCGCTAATTTGTATAGCGCTGGCGACCCGGCGGTGATCCGCCTGATCAGTCAAGTGGTTCAGGCCTCCCATCGCGAGAATAAACCCGTAACAGTTTGCGGCCAAATGAGTTCTGAGCCGCGTTTTTTACCATTATTAATAGGATTGGGAATTCGGCAGGTCAGTGTGACCCCGGCTATGATTCCCGAGTTAAAAGAAGTTATTCGCAGTCTTAATTTGCAACATGCAAAAGAGATTGCCGATCACGTTTCCAAGCTCGATTCTGCTCGGGACGTGGAAAACTATTTGAGGGGAGAACTTCATAAAATCTGTCCTGCTTATGCAGTCGATTTTTAACGAGTTATTCATTGCGAAAGCAAACAACAAATCATCGAAGGGTTTTCGCCGCTGAGGCACAAAATTCAGAGGCGAATTCACTTCAAACTACAACGGTGACCGGATGTGTGTCCTTTCACCAAATCAACACACTTATCGTACGAACAGCTTTCACGTCCTTTTCCAATTGAAGATCAATTCCCCGTTCATGACACCGACTCCTCACAATCATACTCAGAGGGCCGCCACCGCGGCATCTTTGAATTGTGCGCACTCGGCAAATCGAATGGGACACTCTTTCGCGAGTGTTTCGATCATTCAGCAAACTCCTCGTCGGCCGGTTCTCCGTTCAAAACTGAACGAAGAACATTTGACACAAATGTTTTCACCGATGATGCGTGACTCTTTATCGCATCCGGAATTTGTGTCTTTCTCAACAGGCCGTACACCTCATCAATCGGGGGAGTCATTCCCGCTGAATCTGGCAGAGAATGGTCAGTCTGAATTTTCTACTGAACATCCTCAAGTAGTCAGTCACCACGGAAAAGCCCGCTCACGATCGAGAGGCGAATCTTTTCAGATTCGTCATCGGAATTGTGAACATCGCGTAGAGACATCGGAGTTTAACTCCATGAACTTACGGACAAAACAAGCTGGTCGGCACGAGCTACGAAAGACGTGCCATGAAAAAAGAAATGCTTGTCAATGTTCTCCAACCGGAGGAGAGCCGCATTGCCATCCTCGAGGATGGAGTTCTGGAAGAGCTTTACGTCGAACGGAACAGCAACGAGAACTTCGTCGGCAATATCTATAAGGGGAAGGTCGTCAACCTGGAGCCAAGCATCCAGGCGGCTTTTGTCGATTTTGGTGTTGGCCGCAACGGTTTTCTTCACGTCAGCGACGTCGAGTTCCAATACTACAAACACTTGTTGCCCGAGAGTCAGCGCAAAGAAATCGAAGACGCGCAATCCGGAACGGGGAAACGTCCGCGCATCAACGAACGTAGTGTGCGTAATAAACCTTCGATTCAGGATATCTTCCGCAAAGGGAGCGAAGTTCTGGTCCAGGTGATTAAAGAAGGGATCGGCACAAAAGGCCCGACACTTTCCACTTACATCAGTATCCCCGGTCGCTATCTGGTCTTGATGCCGGCTCTGCAACGAGTCGGAGTCAGTCGAAAAATCGAAGACGATGATATTCGCAAATCATTGCGGGCTATTCTCCGGGAGCTGACCCCTCCGAAAGGTCTCGGCTTTATTGTCCGAACCGCCGGACAAACCCGCACACGCAAAGACCTGCAACGCGACATGAATTATTTGCTGCGTCTGTGGCGAACCATCGTGCGACGACTGCGAAAATCGAATGGTCCCGAAGATATCTATCAAGATAGCGATATGATGATTCGCACCATTCGTGATATTTTCTCAACCGAAATCGATACCGTCTGGATCGATCAGAAAGAAGCGTACGAACGTGCCCGCGAGTTCATGAAAATTGTGCTTCCGCGTCATATCAATCGCGTCAAATTATACGATGACAACGAGCCGATCTTCTCTCGATACAACATCGAAGAAGAGATCCTGAAAATCCAGGATAAGAATGTTCCCCTCAAAGGAGGGGGATCACTGGTCATCGAACAAACCGAGGCGTTGGTCGCCATTGATGTCAACTCGGGAACTTTTCGTGTCGACGATAATGCCGAGCAGACGGCGTATCAGGTCAATTGCAAAGCCGCCCGCGAAATTGCGAGACAGGTTCGTTTGCGAGATTTAGGTGGAGTCATTGTCAACGACTTTATCGACATGCGAGAAGAACGACATCGACGAGGTGTCGAACGAGAGCTTCGTGAAGCGATCAAACGAGATCGCGCCCGTACGAAAATCTTGCGAATGAGTCAGTTTGGCTTGATCGAAATGACACGACAGCGGATTCGTCCTTCGTTGCGGCGTTCCGTTTACGAGGATTGTTCGTGCTGTAAAGGTGCTGGACAAGTCAAGACGACCGAATCGGTGGCCATTGAAGCGATTCGTTTGCTGATTACAGCCGCCCATCGGAAAAATACCGAACAAGTGATGATTGAAGTCGAAGAACAAGTGGCCGATTTTCTCAACAATCGCAAGCGGAAAGAAATCACTCGGATTGAAGATGAGGCGAATGTGGTGGTTCGCATTGCTGCCCGGACGGACGTAGGACCTGAACACATGATTATTAAAGCGATCGACGAAAACGGTGGAGAGACGAAAATCAGTGTGCTGGCAGACTCGAAATCCTGACCGGAATCGACTACACTGCTCGGCCCTAATGTTTATCACAGGCTGGGAAGCGGCTCATGAAATCATGACCGTCACCGCCGTAACAGGATGAAATCATGTTTGCAATTATCGAAAACGGTGGTCGTCAGTACCGAGTTCAATCCGGTGCACAGCTCCAAATCGACTATCAATCAGACGCTGAAAAAGGTGGAGAGATTGTCTTTGATCGAGTTCTGCTTGCCAACGGTGGTGGCAGCAGTGTGATCGGGCAGCCAACCATTGAAGGTGCGAAAGTCTCCGCTCAGGTGATGATGCCTGAGAAAAAAGGGAAGAAGCTGGAAGTCAGCTTTTATCGTCGTCGTAAAAATTCACGCCGACACATCGGTCACCGTCAAAAATATACGATCGTCAAAATTAACGAGATCACCGTTCCGGGACTCGAAGTCTCTGAAGAACCTGCTTCTGCGGAAGCGTGAACTCGATTCGGCGCAAACAGCGATCCAAACGGCTTTCGAGATTCGAAGGCCGTTTTTTTATGCGCGGTCATCTATGCCACTTAACAGACTTCGATTTCGTTGGACAACAATCGACCACCCGCTGCTGATTGAGCGGCATGAGTGGCAAGCTGTTTGTTGTAGTAGGTCGATGTTCTTCCGTTAAGAATAATCGACCCCGAATCGACTTCGACTTGCAACGCATAAACAGAATCACCGGTACGAGCGCGGATCACATGTTTGATTTGCTCTGCAATGTCTGTGGACGTAGATTCACTCAGGTAAGGCTCTGGAAGCATGTGTGGGTTCCTCCATGTAGCACCTGATGTGTGTGAAAGACCAAGTGCAAGGGATGCGAGTACGCCAATCCATCGGCGTTCGCAATTTGTTAAGGTTATCGTTCCCATTTTCAGCCGTCAAATTTTTTTCCTCAATTCCTCTCTCGCATACGCTCCCTTTGGTCTCAAAATCTGAACATTCAGAGGTCAAATATTGGCTGCTTTCTTGGTATTGTAGACAACATCGAATTCAAAAGCTCATGGCCACATGTAAGGATAAACCGTGCAGGATCAACAACTTAACTTCCTTAAAACACTTCTCGAAACGGGCAGTCCTTCGGGTTACGAAGCCGAGATCCAAAAGAAGATCCAGGCCCACGTCGAAACTTTTGCCGATCAAATCGATCGCGACTGGCACGGCAATCTGGCGGCAACCGTCAATCCCTCAGGAACGCCCCGCATTATGTTGGCCGGTCACTGTGACCAGATTGGGCTCTTGGTCAAATACATCGAAGCGGATGGTTTTCTGCGCACGATGACGATTGGTGGCTGGGATCTGCAAATGTTGTTGGGACAAAAGGTTCAAGTCTGGACGGCCAACGGTCCGATTCCCGGCGTGATCGCTCGCAAAGCCATTCATCTCCTCAGCAAAGATGAGCGAGGCAAAATTCCTGAAATTCAGGATCTTTGGATCGACATCGGAGCCAAAGACAAAGCCGACGCTGAAAGCCGTATCGAAATTGGCGACCCGGTCACTTTGAATCTCGGTTATCAAGAACTATTAAACGGTCTCGCATGTGCTCCCGGCATGGATGACAAAGTGGGAGTTTGGGTGATCATGTCGGCCTTGGAGCGAGTGAAAGCAGGATCTCCGCAGGCTGCGGTGATTGGTGTCTCAACCGTTCAGGAAGAAATTGGCTTGCGCGGAGCGACGACCGCGTCATACTCTGCGGATGCAAAGTTGGGCATTGCCGTCGATGTGACACACGCGACCGACACTCCCGATGTGAGTCAGTCGCAACACGGTGACATTAAAATCGGAGGAGGGCCGGTCATCGTCCGCGGTCCCAATTCCAACTCCCGAGTTTTTGAACGCCTGACATCAATCGCGAAAGCTGCCGACATACCGTACCAGGTGAACGCTCTCCCCAAAGCGGCCAGTAACGATGCCGCCGCGTTACAACTTTCACGCGGTGGGCAAGCGACTGCCGTGGTGGCAATCCCTAATCGATATATGCATTCTCCGGTCGAGGTCATCTCGTTACAGGATTTGGAACACGCGGCCGAATTGATCGCCCAGTTCTGTTTGTCTTTGACTCCCGATTGCGACTTCACTCCTTAGGAGAGTTTTCAGATGCGCTCATTCATCGTCTGTTTCCTGGTACTCATCCCTACGCTTTTGCGCGCAGATCATCCCAATGTGGTCATCGTGCTTGCCGACGATCAAACCTGGAACGACTCCGGTTGTTACGGCAATCCTGATGTCAAAACACCCAACATCGATCAGCTTGCTTCCGCGGGGATGCGGTTTACACACTGCTTCACAGCCACGGCAATGTGTGCACCGACTCGGCAGCAACTCTACACGGGCGTATTTCCCATTCGGAATGGTGCGTATCCCAATCACAGCAAAGTCAAAGTCGGCACACGAAGTATCGTCCATCACTTCCAACAACTCGGGTATCGAGTGGGCCTCTCGGGGAAGAAACATTTTGGTCCCGAAGAATCCTTTCCTTTTGAAAATCTGACTCTCAAAGGGGATCTCAACCTGCCCAAAATTCGGGAGTTTGTGAAACGGGATGATTCTCAGCCGTTCCTTCTGGTCGTGACGAGTCACAGCCCTCATCTACCTTGGAAAGAAGGGGACGCGACAAAATATGACGCCGACAAGCTCACTGTTCCCTCTTATCTGGTCGACTTGCCGGAAACCCGGAAGGCCTTAACGGAGTACTATGCAGAGATCACCGATTTTGATCGCGAAGTGGGTGGAGTGGTCAAAGCCATCGATAATAACGGTCATCGCGAAGACACCATCGTGCTTTATACCAGCGAGCAAGGGGCTCAGTTTCCGCACGGGAAATGGACGTGTTACGACAACGGGTTAAGAACTGCGCTGGTCGTCCGTTGGCCCGGTCATATCGAGCCCGGATCTGTGACATCGGCGATGGTTCAATATGTGGACATCTTGCCCACTTTGCTAGAAGCGGCGGGAGCCGACCCGACATCACTCCACACCGGACTTCCCGGCGCTCCTGATGGCGGAAACGGGTTTGATGGTCGATCTTTTCTGCCCGTATTAACGGGGGGAAGCAACGCGCATCGCGAATATGTTTACGGAGCACACACCACTCGCGGGA
>Ga0181597_10000259_pt1 | contig 57470 bp, 52 predicted proteins | sample 041ome_5_FD_148647 | JGI IMG/M metagenome (GOLD analysis project Ga0181597, IMG submission 148647) | Coastal salt marsh microbial communities from the Groves Creek Marsh, Skidaway Island, Georgia - 041403US metaG (spades assembly) | ecosystem: Environmental > Aquatic > Marine > Intertidal zone... | reverse complement strand
CAACAGTATCTATAGGTTTAAAATCAGACCATAAACTTATTCCCTTTGTTGTTTCGGTCGTTGTTATCGATAATCCGTTAAGCTGTTTTTCGTGATATTTTTTTATATTTGAATAAGCAACAAGTATTGCATTCTTTAATTCATCATTAACTAATTTTTCAGATATTTTAAATTCAGATTTTTTAACCTTGAAAGAATTTAGTGATTTTTCTCCAAGAATAGAGGATATTGTTCTTAATCCATCATCACCATTATCTTTTACAAGTTTTTGAAAGTTTTTTATTGTACTAAGATTTTTTTTTGAAAAGTTTGATACTTTAAACTCGATAACCTTAGATGTATTATTCAATGTAATCTCTTTCATTTTTAATTTAATAGTTTTTCTACTGGCATTACTAATATTGAAGAAGCACCTTTAGATTTAAGTTTTTCCATAGTTTCCCAAAATATTGGTTCTTGACATAGTGCGTGAATCGCAACTTTATTAGTATCTTCTAAAGGGATAATTGTTGGTGATTCAGATCCTGGAAGGAGTTTGCATATTTCTTTCACTTTTGAGCTATCTGCATTTAACATTACATACTTACTTTCTACTGCGTTAACAACACCCTGCATTCTACTTATAACCTTTTCAGCAATCTTAGCTTTGGCGGAAGTAAGACTTTTGTTTTTAATTAATACAGCCTGGGACTCTAAAATTGTTTCTATTTCTTTTAAATTATTTGCTTCTAAGGTAGCTCCAGATGATACTAAATCGCAAATTATGTCAGACATACCTATGTAAGGCGTCAGTTCAACTGATCCATGAATATTGACTACAGATGCTGATATTCCTTTATCTTTAAGATATTTTTTTACTGTTTTCGGATATGAGGTAGCTATTTTTTTATTTTTAAGACTTCTAATATTAATATTTTTGGGAGCTGCAAATGATAACCTACACCTTGAAAACCCTAGATCAATTACTTTTTGTATATTATTTTTTTTAAATAGTGACTTCTCAATCAAAACATTTTCTCCAACAATTGCTATATCTGAATCACCATTTGATACCAAGGAGGGTATGTCATCGCTCCTTACAAACAGAATATCAATTGGAAGATTATTTGATCGTGCTAACAGATTATCTCCTTTGGTAGAAAAATTAATGCCTGATTTTTTAAGTAAATTAACACTTTGATCAAAAAGACGTCCTTTTTTTTGAATAGCAACAGTTAACCTATTTTTCATTGGAAATCCTTTCTAATAATTTTTTATATCCTTGATATGGTTCGTTAGATAAAAACCTGGCAACTCGAGTAACAGTTGTTGTGCTAGTTTTTAGTTTGCTTGCTATTTCTCTATATGAAAGATTATCTTCATATAATAATTGTGCAACTGACCACCTTTCTTCCAAAGCTTTTAGTTCAGCAGGTGTACAAAGATCTTTTAAAAAGCCATCCACTTCATTTTTATTTTTTAGCATTAACAATGCTTCATTTAGATTTTTCATGCGTCGTAGTGTATTACTATGTTAAAACAAAGTAAACAATAAATTATGATTATTTTTTTGTTAGTAACGAAACAATTTCAAGATGATCTGTGTTGGGAAATTGATCAAAAAACTCAATATCTGAAATAGTAAAATTATTTAATAAATCTAAATCTCTTGCATATGTATGTTGATTACATGAAATATAGATAATGTTTTGAAATTTATTTAGAAGATTAATAACATCCTCAGTTAATCCTGATCTGGGTGGGTCAACTAGAATATGTGAAAAATTAAAATCTTTAATATTGGTTTTACCCATTCTTTTAAAAATTCGTCCTTCTAATGCATCAGCTACTTCCTCTGCAGACAATCGAAAATGAAAAACGTTTTTAATACTGTGTTCGTTTATAGACTTATTGAGACATTTGATAGACTGTCTATTGTTTTCAGTTGCAATTACATTTCTAAAAATTCTTGCAAGTGGCAGAGTAAAAGTTCCAGAACCACAATACAACTCTAGTAAATCTTTGGGCTCTTTTATAAAGTCTAATGCTTTTTGCACCATTTTCGGCATGTGAAAATGGTTTGGTTGATAGAATGATTGGTCTGTCTGATATAAATTTATATTTCGATTTTTTAACTTATCTTTTAATAATTTATCACCGGTTGAGAAGATATCTTTTCTTGATCGTAAGTTAATATCAATGCGAAGTTTATTACTGAGTATTATTGCTTCATCCTTGATTTCACTATCAAGTTTTTTATGGTAAATCATTGAAGTTAAAATACGATTCTCATTGTTTGTTCTAAAATTAACTTGAAATAGCTTGTCTTTAAGAATAGGTGATTTATTAATATTAGATAGTAGAAGAGGCATTATTGTATTTATAGAAGGTCTAGCTACATTAAATCTATCCAAGTAGACAATATCTCCATCTAAATCGTACATAGTATAAAAATTATTTTTATATCCAAACTCAACTCTAGATCTATAACCGTTGCACGGACTTAGATTAATTACAATATTGTTTTTATAGTGTTCTTGAAGAAGTTCTTGAGCTATCTGAAATTTATTCATTTAATCTATAAAAAATCTTGTTATAAAAAATATTATCCCAATAAATGTTATATTGAGTAACAAAAAAATTAAAAATAATTTTTAGGTCGCATAGTTATATGAATGAAATAGTAAACATTACTGAATCTGCAGAGAAGTACTTAGCTAAATTATTAAAAGATAAAAATGAAGTTAACCTTGCTGTCAGAATTTTCATTTCTGATCCCGGTACTCCTAAGGCTGAAACATGCTTGGCTTACTGTAAACCAGATGAAGCTAGTGAGGATGACATAATCTTAAATTTAAAACTCATTACAGTTCATGTTGAAAAAAGAAGCGTTCCTTTTTTGGTTGATGCTGAAGTTAATTATGATGAAGATACATTTGGCGGTCAGTTAACAATAAAAGCACCTAACGCCAGACTTCCCAATATATCTCCAGACAGTCCGGTTGAAGATAGAATAAATTATGTTATCTATAATGAAATTAATCCAATGCTAGAAACTCATGGAGGCGAAGTAAGTCTTGTTGAATTTACAGATAAAGGTGAGGCTATTCTTCAATTTGGAGGAGGGTGCCAGGGCTGCGGAATGGTAGATGTAACCCTTAAAGATGGAATTGAAAAAACTTTAACCGAACAAATACCAGAGTTAAAAGCAGTAAAAGATTTAACTGATCATTCTATTGATGATAACGCTTATTATAAGAGTTAGATTTTTTTTATACTTACAATTGCTCCAAAATACGGATGATCAAAATAGTGAATCTCTTCGTTAAATATTCTTTTTTCTTCATCAATAAATAATTTAATTGGGCCTATATTAACTGGATTGATATTTGTGTTTTTCTCTGTATTTGTAATATCAATAAATGTATTTTCTTTATTTAAACTAATATTGATTTTTTCAATATTAGTCTCATTGTTATCACTGTTTTTTTTCAAAATTAAGTTTTCATAATCTTTAATTTTTAATTCAGTAATATTATTTATATCGCTATCAATCACTCCTAGATAACTTTTAAAATCAATATGCATAAATCGACTTCTATAAAATTTTATATAGAACCCGAATTGATTGTCTAAGTCTTCATGAAATAAATATTTTGCCTCATCTTTTGATTCAATATTTTGAATCCATCTATAACTTCCAATGACCTTATATTTAGAATTTGATGACAATTTATTTTCAAGCTTATTTAATATAATTAAATTATCTGTTGGTCTATACCATGTTTTTGGGTTGGAAATACTTTTATTAATTTGATCATCTTCAGAGATGCTTTGTTTTTTTGCAGGTTTTAAATTCTTAAAAAGTTTATTGAAGAAGTTTATATCTGGCTCAGATACATATGACAAAGCATTCAATTGAAGCTTTGGGTTGTAGAAATTAAGAACGTCTGAAGCAGGAGGCATAAACTCTTTATCAAAAGCTTCATCAGTATTTACATCAAGATTTTTTATCAAGATCAGCTCAATTTCATACTCATATAGATTTTCATTAGAAAATAAATCTAAACTAAGAAGCATGCAGGAGAGTAAAAAATATGATTTAAGTAATCTCATTAATTAATTTTATTATGATATCTCGCCTTTCAGATGTATTTGGTTTATCAAGATTGATGATTAATTTATTCTCTTTATTAATGCTATAAATATTGGGCTGATTTGTGACTAGAGTCAATATATTATTAAATACAGATTTGCTTACATTTGTTGATAAAAGAATTGAAGTTTTCTTCTCATTTGAATTAATTTTTATAATCCCAGTTTTTTTAATCATTATTGATAATTTAGTATCATCAATAAGATTTTTAACTTCTTCTGTTAAGGCGCCGCACCTATCAATAAGAGAGTTTTTAATTTTATTGATTTCATCAATATTATTAGCACTATTAAGCTCTTTATATACTTTTAATCTCTCAAGGGGAGATGGGAGGAATGATTCATTTATATATGAGGAATCATAAAAATTAATCTCTGTTTGAGTTAGCTCTTTTTCATCGTTTGTATTAAATTTATTTAGCGCATTTTTTAACATTGATAAATATAAACTTATTCCAACAGTATTAATGTGACCGCTTTGTTTTTCACCAAGAATTTCTCCACCACCTCGTATTTCTAAATCCTCCTGAGCTATAAAAAATCCTGAACCTAAATCAGATAATCTAATTATTGAATCTAATCTATCTTTTGCAATTTTTGTTAAATCGTTTGTTGGTGTAAGAAAATAACAATAGCCTTGCTTAGAAGATCTTCCAACGCGTCCTCTTAATTGATGTAATTGAGATAAGCCAAAGTTTTGTGCGTCTATTATTAATATTGTATTTGCATTTGGTATATCTAAACCCATTTCAACTATGGTTGTACAGATTAATACATCTAAGTTGCCTGATTCGAATTCTCTCATAACATTAGATATATTATTTTTAGTGAGTTTCCCGTGTGCTATATCCATTGATATTTCAGGCAATATTTTCTGAAGTCTTGTTTTTAATGATTCCATTTTAGAGATATCATTTTGAACAATAAAACATTGACCACCTCTAGCAATTTCTCTAGAAATGGCTTCTTTAAATAATTGATTATTTTCTATTTTTAAAAAAGATTTAATTTTTATTCTATTAGTAGGCGCAGTATGGAGAAAAGAAAATTCTTTAAGGCCTGAGAATATAAAATTCATGGTCCTAGGAATTGGTGTTGCTGATAAATAGAGAATGTGAATATTTTCTTGTTTGTTTTTAATAATATCTTTTTGTCTTATACCAAATTTATGTTCCTCATCTACAATTAAAAGACCAGTATCTGAAAAATTTATACCTGATGTAAATAAGGCATGAGTACCAATCAAAATATCAACCTTATTTTTATTGAATTCTTCAACGATTTTATCTTTATTGCTTTTTTTTGTATGCCTATTTATTAATTTGATATTTACAGCAGTATTCTTAAATCGTTCTAAAAATGATTCATAATGCTGATTGCTTAAAACAGTACTTGGCGTAAGAACAATTACCTGTTTTTGAGAGCTAACGCATATAAATGCAGAGCGCATGGCAACTTCTGTTTTGCCAAAACCAACATCTCCACATAAAACCCTATTCATTGGTTTAATAAGACCAATATCTTTTTTAATTGAGTCTATTGCTGATAGTTGATCAGGCGTTTCTGTAAAGGCAAAGTCATCATTAAACTTCAAAAAATCTTCTTCATTTACTTTTAATGAATAAGCTAAAGATTCCTGTCTCCTTGATTCTACATCTAGTATTTCAGCAGCATGGTCATAAGCTCTTTTTTTTGCTTTTTCTTTATTTTTTAACCATCTATTTGATGATAGAGAGTCAAGTGTAATTGGATTTGATAAATCGCTTTTATGATATTTACTAATTAAATCAACACTTCTTAAGGGTACATATAAAGACTCATTTGATGAGTAAATTATTTTTATATATTCATTAGAGTTTCCATTCGCAGTTACAACTTCTAAGCCTTGATACTTTCCAATTCCATAATTCTCATGAACTACAAAATCACCTTCTTTAAATATAGTTTCCTTGGATATAACAGCTGATTTTGATTGAATTGCATCATCAAATGTTAAATTAACATCATCATGATATTCATTATGAAAAAGAATTAATTCCTCTTTTAATCTTATTGGTCTAACTGGATTAGTATTTATTATGTTAATACCTTCTTCAGCTTCATATAAATTGGTAATGTGTTTGATTTTAGGGCTAAATTTTTTTACGAATGATTCATATTCACTTTGTATATTTGTTGCGAATACAATTTTTTTCTCTTCAAACGAGTTGTTTTTAATTTTGGATAAAAAATCCTCACCTTTAGAAAAATTAATCTCTCCAAAAATATTATTCGAAACGGATTCTGCTGATGGTAAGCTCTCTTTAATTTTATTTGAATTCACAAATAAATCTTTTGGTTTGAGTAATGGTCTATGAATGTCTATATTTTCATCAACAAATCTCTGATTTATATAATCATCATATATATCTATTTCTTTATCCATATAAGAAAAAATATAAAACTTATAATCTTTAAATAGACTAAAAAAGTCTGATGTTTGATTGAAGAATAGTGGTAAATATATGTCTGATCCTTCCGCTTTTTCGTTATTATTTATTTTTTGGAAAATCTCACACTCTCTTTCATCGTTATCCTGGAAATATTCTCTCCAATTATCTCTAAAAACTTTCAAACCATGTTTATCAAATGAATATAGTGAGCTTTTTGTTAAGTTAAATTCTTTAATTTTTGTAATTGATAACTGAGTATCTATATCAAATAGTCTTATTGATTCTATGGTGTCATCAAAAATTTCTACTCTCAATGGGTTTTGATATAGAGGAGTATTTATATCTATTATTCCGCCTCTAAGAGAGTATTCATTTAAATGTTCAATTTTATTTGTCTTTTTATAATTGAGTGCTATTAATATGTTTTCTAGTTTTCCTATTGATATAGTGGTATTAATAGAGAAAGATTCTTGGGACTTAAAAATATCTATATGTGGGTATAGCTCGAATAAGTTTTTGACAGTAGAAATAACTATATCTTTATTTTTATTTAATGTATTTAGAATGGTAAATCTTTCCTTTAAGATATTTTCTGGAATAGAAAAATGATCATAAGGCAGTATTTCATTTTCTGGAAAGTATCTTATGAAACTAGGATCTATATATAAACATAGCTCATTTTTTAATAGTCTTGCCTCCTTACTATTTTTTACAATTACACATAATGAATTTTCAGAACCATGATATTTTTCAATCAACTGATGTGCATGTCTGTGGTCGTAAATATTATTCATTTGATAGTAAATTTTTTACAAATACTTGTATAATGTTGTGCGTATTCTATCAACTCAAAAATATTATAGGTAATTATGGACATTAATTTTTCAAAAGAAGATCTTCAATTCAGAGACGAGCTAAGAGAATGGCTAGCTAATGATTATCCAAAACATGTAAAAGATAAAATGGATAAGGGTGAGCATCTTACTAGACAGGATATGGTTGATTACCATAAGGCTCTATCTGCAAAAGGATGGATGGGTTATAACTGGCCTGTTGAATATGGTGGAACTGGCTGGAGCGCAACTCAACTATATCTATTTAATAAAGAGTTTGGGTTGGCGGGCTGTCCACCGCTTTTAGCTTTTGGTGTAAGTATGGTAGCTCCAGTTATTTGGACATTTGGTAATGAAGAACAAAAAAAGAGATTTTTACCTGATATTTTAGATTTTAATACATGGTGGTGTCAGGGTTACTCTGAACCAGGGTCTGGCTCAGATTTAGCATCTCTTAAAACAAAGGCTGTAAAAGAAGGTGATCATTATATTGTTAATGGTTCTAAAACATGGACAACCTTAGCGCAGAACGCTGACTGGATATTTTTATTAGTTAGAACAGAATCTACTGGAAAAAAACAAGAAGGAATTTCATTTTTATTAGTTGATATGAAAACCCCTGGAATAGAAGTAAAACCAATAATTACTATTGATGGTGACCATGAAGTTAATTCTGTTTTTTTTACTGATGTTAAAGTTCCTGTTGAAAATTTAGTTGGTGAAGAGGGTAAGGGTTGGACATATGCAAAATTTTTACTTGCACATGAAAGATTTGGAATTGCAGCCGTTGGTGCATCTATGAGAGCTCTTAATCAACTAAAAGAAGTGGTATCTGAACTAAATAATTCTGATCTAGATAAGAAAGTTGCTGAAATGGAAATTGCCATTTCTGCACTAGAAATGACAGAATTAAGGCTTTTATCAGATTTAGAAAATGGAGGCCATCCTGGTGCTGAATCTTCTATATTAAAAATTAAAGGTACTGAAATACAACAAGGTCTTACTGAGCTTTTTGTTGAAGCTGCTGGTGAATATGCATTAATGTATCCAGGAGCTGGAGGATATGGCTCTAATGACAAACCATCTGGCCCGGAACATGCAGCTGTTTCTTTAGAAAGATTCTTAAACTTTAGAAAAACATCTATATATGGTGGAAGTAATGAAATTCAAAAAAACATTATTTCTAAATTTGTATTAGGAGTATAAAAAATGAATCTAAGTTATACAGAAGAGCAGGTAATGCTAAGAGAGCAAATTCAGAAATTTTGTGAAACAGAATATGATTTTTATAAAAGAGAAGAGGTGGTTAAATCAGACAAAGACTTTGATGAAAATGCCTGGTCTTTATTTGCTGAACAAGGTTGGCTATCAATGCCTTTTTCAGAAGAATCTGGTGGTTTTGGTTTTGGACCAATAGAATTATCAATTTTGTTTGAAGAATTCGGTAAATCACTTGTTATTGAACCATATTTGTCAAATGTGGTTTTAGCTGGCTCAATCTTAGACAAATCTAATTTTGAAGGTAAAGTTCAGTTAATTGAAGGAATTTGCTCTGGTTCCTCTCATTTATCTTTAGCATATGTAGAAGCAGCTCACTCATATGAATATTTAAAGCCAGATACTAATGTGTCAGAAGATAATAAACTTAATGGAGCTAAAACTCTTGTCCTTAATGGTAAAAATGCATCTAAATTAATTGTTAGTTGTGTTAAAAATGATGAGTTTTTACTAGTTCTAATTGATACAGCAGCTGAAGGTGTATCTTTTAATACTTTTAAAACTATTGATGAAAAGACATGCGCTGAATTTAGTTTTGAAAATGTTTCTATTGAAGATAAAGATATTATTGCTTCAGGCGATGAGGCTAAAAATCTTTTAATTGAAACTCTTAATCTAGCAACTTTATGTGTCAGTGCTGAGGCTGTAGGTTGCATGATATCTTGTTACCAAAAGACTGTTCAATATACAAAAGAACGTGAGCAATTTGATCAACCGATTTCAAATTTCCAGGTTTTACAACACCGAATGGTGGATATGTTTATTGATAGTGAGTTAGCTAAATCACTTCTATATAAGGCTATGCTTGAAGTAGATTCTGATTCTGAAGATAAATTTAAACATGTATCTGCTCTAAAAGCTCATGTTGGTAAATTTGGTAAACTTTCAGCTCAAAATGCAATTCAACTTCATGGTGGAATGGGTGTGAGTGAAGAAATGATGATTGGCCATTATTTAAAAAAGATGGTTGCTATAGATGCAATGTTTGGTAATGCTGATTTTCATTTAAAAGCATTTTCTAAATAAATGATTTTTATTTAGACTTTTATCGATTAGAATATTTCTATCTTGTAAATTTTTTACATAAACATGGATGATAAAAGGGATCTAAGTTTTCAATCTACAAGACGACAAGATCGTATTTTACCGGATGACTCATTTGGGGACTGGAAGTGGAGAGAGGGACTTGCAGAGTTAATGGTACCCATAATTGGCGGTCTTTATCGAGGAGGGGTTAATATACTTATCTATGGTAAATCTCTTGTAAATCAGTCACCTGTTGAGATTATGAGAGCTCATAGGTTTGCTCGACAGGCAGACAATAATGAACTAAGTGAATTAGAGACATTTCCAATACTTCAGTATATTAATTCTTTAAATTTAGCTGATTGTGAAATAGATGTTGGTGAATTAGCAATTAAATTTCCAAATTTTAGTCAGCTTAAAAATGATATTTCAGGCCTTAATGAATATATAAATACAGAACTTTCTGATGTCATAGACGTTGAACCCAATAGACCCAACAAACCTAAAGATATAGTCTTATATGGTTTTGGAAGAATTGGTCGTCTTATAACCAGGATGATGATACAAAATACTGGTCCTGGAAATTATTATAGATTAAGAGCTATTGTAATAAGAAAAGCTGGTGACGATGATATTTATAAAAGAGCAAGCTTATTAACTAGAGATTCTGTTCATGGGTCATTTGATGGAACTGTTAGAGTTGATGAGGATAAATCGCTTCTTGTCATCAACGGTAATCCAGTAAAGATAATTTATGCTTCAGGACCAGATGAGGTTAATTATTCTGATTATGATATTCATGAGCCTTTAGTTATAGATAACACAGGTGTGTGGAGGGATGAGGAAGGTCTTTCTAAACACATTGATTCAGGAGCTTCAAAAACAATTCTTACAGCACCTGGTAAAGGGAATATTAAAAACATTGTTTATGGTGTCAATGATTCAATATTAGAAGATACAGATAGTATTATTTCTGCAGCATCATGTACAACAAATGCAATAGTACCAATATTAAAAGCAGTTAATGATAAGTATGGGATTGATGGTGGTCACATTGAAACAGTTCATTCTTATACAAATGATCAGAATTTAATTGATAATTATCATAAAGGAGATCGAAGAGGTCGTGGAGCTCCACTAAATATGGTAATAACAACAACTGGAGCTGTTAAAGCTGTGTCAAAGGCAATACCCGAGCTAGAAGGAAAATTAACAGGAAATGCTATTAGAGTTCCAACTCCAAATGTAAGTTTAGCAATATTATCCTTGGCGTTAGATGTTGAGGTTAATAGTGATGATATTAATGAATACCTAAAATCAGTAGCCTTTCATTCAAAATATAGAGAAATTATTGGGTATGTTAATTCACCAGAAATTGTTTCATCAGATTTCTATTCCAGTCCTTTTGCTTCAATTATTGATTCTCAAGCGACTATTACAAGTGGTAAAAGAGTTACCTTATATTGTTGGTACGATAATGAGTATGGTTACTCAAAACAAGTTATCAATTTAGCTAAAAAAGTTGCTGGTATTTCTTTAAAAAGATTTCCCATACCAATTCAATAAAACGCTAGAATCAAGGGCTCTTTACATTTATAATCATCACGTTTTTGATGTATTTAAATTTACTTAGGCTAAGCAAACGTGATAAAAACTTCTAAAGGTCTAGATTTACCAATTTCTGGTATACCTGATACTGTTATTTCAGATACTCCAAAAGTTACATCTGTATCATTATTAGGTAATGATTTTACAGGCATGAAACCTACAATGCTTGTTAAATCTGGTGATTCTGTAAAAAGAGGAACCAAAATTTTTGAAGATAAAAAGAACCCAGGTGTTTTTTTTACTGCTCCTGCTGGAGGTATTATTAAAGAAATCAGCAGAGGAGATAAAAGAAAATTTTTGTCAATCGACATCGATATTGCTGATGACGAAGAATATGTGCATTTCGATGTTGAAAGTGGATTTAGATCTCTCTTAATTGATTCGGGTTTATGGAATGCCTTTAGATCAAGACCATTTAACAGAACACCAAATATAGAGTCTAATCCTGATGCAATATTTATTAATGCTTGTGATACCAATCCACTTGCAGTTGACCCATATTACATAATTACTGATGATCTTTTATATTTTAATAAAGGATTAAAAGCTTTATCTGATGCATTTTCTTGTCCTATTCATTGTTGTTATCAAAATACAGATTTTGATACCTCAATAGAAAGTATTAATTATCATCAATTTTACGGTCCTCACCCAAGCGGATTATCTAGTACACATATAAATAAAATTTATCCAGTTAATTTAAAAAGAATCGCATGGACAATCGGTTTTCAAGACATAATTTCAATTGGTTATCTTTTAGAACATAATTCATTAAGAACACATAAGACAATTGCATTAGGTGGCCCATCAGTATTTAACCCATCACTTATTAAAGCTAGAATTTCAGGAAATATTGATGAAATAACTGCTGGAAAAGTTGATACCGGTTCTAGAATTATTTCAGGCTCTGTTCTTTATGGGCATGCTTCAGAAGGAGTTATGAATTATCTTGGATTTTATGATTCATTGATATCTGCAATTCCAGATGAAGCTAATGATATATTCCTTAACTGGTTAATGCCTGGTAACAACATCCACTCTAAATTAAATGTTTTTATTTCTTCATTTCTCAAACCAGCTAAATTTATATTTAATACATCTGTTAATGGTGGAGATAGAGCTATAGTTCCTGTTGGCTCTTATGATGAAGTTTTACCAATGGATATACTAGTTCCTCAACTACTTAAAGCATTAGTTGTTGGTGATAGAGAACAAGCAGTTGATTTGGGTATGTTGGAACTAGCACCAGAAGATTTGGCAATATGTTCCTACATTTGTCCTAGTAAGTACGATTATTGCTCAATACTAGCTAATAATCTTAATGAATTATATATAGAGCAATGAAAGGTTTAAGAAATTATATAAATTCCATCAAACCAAATTTTGTTGGAGAAGGTAAGTATGCAAAATGGTTTCCATTATTTGACGCTATAGAAAATTTTGTATTTTCGACTCAAACCAAAACAACTAATCCAGTTCATGTTCGTGATGGTGTAGATATTCAGAAAATTATGGTTATCGTCTGGCTATCTACATTCCCAGCAATGTTTTTTGGTATGTATAACCTTGGCGCACATTCACTTGAATATTTGGAATCTATAAATCAATTAAATACAGGTGATTGGCATCACTTTCTAGTTAATTTAGTTGGCTATGATTCATCTAGTTTTATTTCTAAGCTTTGGTTTGGCGCATGTTATTTTATGCCAATTTATATAACAGTTTTTGTTGTTGGAATAGGATGGGAAGCTTTATTTGCTATTGTTAGAAAGCATGAAATTAATGAAGGTGCTTTTGTTTCAACTGTCTTATTCTCATTAAGCTGTCCGCCTGATTTGCCATTATGGCAAGCAGCTCTTGGTATTACTTTTGGTCTTGTTATAGGTAAAGAAATTTTTGGTGGTACTGGTAAAAACTTTTTAAATCCAGCATTAACAGGTAGAGCTTTCTTATACTTTGCATATCCTTCGCAAATCTCTGGTGATAAAGTCTGGATAGCTGGTCTTGCAGATAATAATATAATCCCTGAAGGTTATAGTGGAGCCACAGCTCTTGGCGTTGCAGCTGAAAATGGGATGGTAGCAATTCAGCAAAACTATACATGGATGGATTCATTTTTAGGATTTGTTCCAGGTTCTGTTGGTGAAACATCTGTTATCGCAATTGGTATAGGATTAATAATTCTTTTAGCTACAAAAGTAGCTTCATGGAGAATTGTTGCTGCAACTATGGCTGGTATGATTTTTATGTCTAGTATTTTAAATTGGGTGGGCTCTGATACAAATCCAATGTTTGGAATACCTTGGTATTGGCATGCTGTCATTGGTAGTTTTGCATTTGGTTTAGTTTTTATGGCCACTGAACCCGTTTCTGGATCAGGTACAAATACCGGAAGATGGATTTATGGGTTTATAATAGGTGTAACAGTAGTTTTAATTAGAGTTATTAATCCAGCATTTCCAGAAGGTATGATGTTGGCAATTCTCTTTGCTAATTTATTGGCTCCAGTAATAGATCATATGGTCATGGTATCAAATATAAATAGAAGAAAGGCTTTAACACAATGAATGATTCAATAAGAAAAACTCTTGGTGTTGCATTTGCAATATGTTTGATTTGTTCATTTGTTGTTTCTTCTACTGCTGTAAGTTTGCGTGACATGCAAAATGAAAATAAAGCAAACGATAAAAGAATGAAAATTCTTCAAGCAGCTGGTATTTTTGATCCTAGCAAAGATATAAAAGAACAATTTAGTACCCTTGAACCAAAATATATTGATTTCAATACTGGCAAACTTCTTACTGGATCTTCATTAGATGAATTTCTATCTGAACACAAAGGTGATTATGACCAGATTGCAGCCACCAGAAATAGCAAATATTCTAAGTCTCTCAGTACATCTGAAGATATAGCAATTATTAAAAATAGAGAAAATATTGGTAAATTTTATTTACTACGTAATGATGATTATTCAATTAATAAAGTAATCCTTCCTGTCAGGGGCTATGGGTTATGGGGTACATTATTTGGATATATCTCTATTGAAAATGATTTTAATACAGTCGCTGGACTTGAATTTTATGAACATAAAGAGACTCCAGGATTGGGAGCTGAAGTTGATAATCCAAAATGGAAGGCATTATGGCCTGGCAAACAGCTTTATAAAAATGATGATGTAGCTTTAGAAGTTATTAAAGGTAAGGTGCCAGAAGATGATTTAAATGTGGCATATAAGGTTGATGGTCTTTCTGGTGCAACAATAACGAGTAGAGGCGTAAGCAATATGATTAAGTACTGGTTTAGCGATTCTGGCTATGCAAATTTATTTAGTGAATTAGATTATGAGTCTTAATAGATATAAGGAAGCTTTAGTTAAGCCATTGATTGATGAGAATCCAATAACTCTTCAAATTTTAGGTATATGTTCAGCCTTAGCTGTTACAAATAATTTAACAGTAACTTTGGTAATGTGTGTAGCTTTAACAAGTGTATGTGCATTCTCAAATTTGTTTATATCATTAATAAGAAATCATATTCCAAGTAGTATTAGAATTATTGTTCAAATGACTATCATCGCATCACTAGTTATTGTCGTTGATGAGTTATTAAAAGCATATGATTATGAAACTAGTAAAAAGCTCTCAGTTTTCGTAGGACTTATAATTACTAATTGTATTGTTATGGGAAGAGCAGAGGCTTTTGCTATGAAAGAGAAACCATTATTAAGCTTCTTTGATGGTCTTGGAAACGGTTTAGGGTATAGCGTAATTTTAATTGGTGTTGCCTCTATTAGAGAGTTGTTTGGAGCTGGAACTCTCATGGGTTTTGAAATACTTCCCCTAGTTTCTAATGGTGGCTGGTATATGGCTAATAATTTGCTTTTATTGCCACCTAGCTCATTTATTATTATTGGTTTATTTATATGGGCAATTAGATCTTACAAGCCGGCTCAAGTAGAGGAAGATGATTTTGCACTATCAAAACATAGAACTAATCAAGATTTAACTAAAAGAGAATTAAATGTTTGAACATTATTTAAATATATTTATTACAACAGTATTTATCGAAAATATTGCTTTATCTGTATTCCTTGGTATGTGTACATTTTTAGCTATATCAAAAAAAATTGATGCCGCTATAGGTCTCGGTATTGCTGTAATAGTAGTTTGTTTAATAACTGTACCTTTAAATAATCTAATTTTTAATTATGTTTTAAGAGATGGAGCCTTAGCATGGGCGGGTCTTCCAGATACAAATCTAGAATTTGTAGAACTAATAAGTTATATCGGGGTTATTGCTGCAGCAGTTCAGATATTAGAGATGTTTTTAGATAAATATGTACCAGCTTTATATAATGCATTGGGTGTATTTTTACCACTGATAACTGTCAATTGCGCTATTCTTGGCGCCTCATTATTTATGGTAGAAAAAGATCTTCTGTTTGGTGAAAGCGTTGTTTACGGTCTCGGAGCAGGTTTTGGCTGGGCAATGGCAATAGTTATACTTGCTGGAATTAGAGAAAAACTTAAATATTCAGATATTCCAGAAGGATTAAAAGGTCTTGGTGCCACTTTTATTATAGTAGGATTAATGAGTTTTGGATTCATGTCATTTGGAGGTATATCTCTGTAATTAGAGAAATAAATTATGCAAATTGATTTAATACTTGGAGTTTTAGCTTTTTCAGGAATAGTTTTAACCCTGGTGATTGTAATTATTGGAGCTAGATCAAAATTAGTTTCTACAGGTGATGTTTCAATTGAAATCAATGGCGATTCTGCAAATCCATTAGTTGTTCCTGCTGGGTCTAAATTACTTCAAACTCTTGCTGAAAATAAAATATTTCTATCATCTGCATGCGGTGGTGGTGGAACATGTAGTCAATGTAAATGTGTTGTTTTAGATGGTGGTGGATCAATACTACCAACAGAAGAATCTCATTTTAACTCACGTGAAAGAAATGATGGTTGGAGACTTTCTTGTCAGGTTCCTGTAAAAAGTGATATGAAGATTGAAGTACCAGAAGAAATATTTGGTGTTAAAGAGTGGGAATGTGAAGTTATATCTAATGAGAATGTAGCTACTTTTATAAAAGAATTAGTCCTAAAATTACCTGAAGGTGAGAATGTAGATTTTAGAGCTGGAGGTTATGTCCAACTTGAAGCACCAGCATATGAAATCGACTACAAATCTTTTGATATTCAAGAAGAATATCATAGTGATTGGGATAAATTTAAGATTTGGGATAATAAATCTATAAATACTGAACCAGTAATTAGAGCTTATTCTATGGCTAATTATCCTGAAGAAAAGGGTATTATTAAATTCAATATAAGAATAGCATCTCCACCTCCTGGTACAGACTTTCCTCCAGGAATAATGTCTTCTTGGACATTCAATCTAAAACCGGGTGATAAAGTTAAAGTTTTTGGTCCTTTTGGTGAGTTTTTTGCTAAAGAAACTAATAACGAAATGGTTTTTGTAGGTGGCGGGGCAGGTATGGCACCAATGCGCTCACATATATTTGACCAATTACTTAGAATAAATACAGATAGAAAAATTACTTTTTGGTATGGTGCAAGAAGCTTAAAAGAAATGTTCTATGTTGATGAATTTAATGAACTAGCTAAAAAATACGATAATTTTGAATGGCATGTTGCATTATCAGATCCACAACCTGAAGATGATTGGGATGGTGATACTGGATTTATTCATAATGTTCTATATGAAAATTATCTAAAACATCATGAAGCACCAGAGGATTGTGAGTATTATATGTGTGGTCCTCCGATGATGAATAAGGCTGTAATTGATCTTCTTACAAATATTGGCGTTGAGCCTGAAAATATTGCCTTAGATGATTTTGGTGGTTAATTTAGCTTGATTTCAAGAAAACTTTTTTCTAAGTTACTTGCATTAATAGTTGGTTGTATATGCGTCTATATTGCTTATTCTTCTAATAAGAGCACAACTTTTACTATTAATGGTTCTGCTTATGGTACTTATTGGTCAGTAACATCAACAGAATTTATTGCAGATCATCACGAAAAAAATATCAAAAAAATTATAGCTAATGTTGATATGGTTGCATCAAATTATAAAGCTAATTCTGAAGTGGCTATACTAAATCAAAAACCAATAAATACACCTATTACAATTAGTTCTGATTTATATAATATTTTAGATATTGCTAAAAATATTCATAGCTTATCTGACGGTTCTTATGATATTACATTAGGTAAAATTTCCAGTGAGCTTGGATTTTCACCTTCATTTAATAGAGATTTAACTCAAAACCAATTTTCTAACTATACACTTTTAGATAAAGATGAATTAATTGTTCTTAAGTCAACAGATAATTGGTTTGACCTATCGTCAATTGCAAAGGGATATGCCGTCCAGCTAATACATGATTATTTAGTATCAAATAATTTATCTAATCACCTTATAGATATAGGCGGCGAGTTAATAATTAACGGAACCAATAACAATCAACCATGGAAAGTAGGAATTCAAAATCCGGCTACCTTATCTGATGATGCAATTTATGTTGTACAAAATAAGAATAATTTTTTAGCTATTGCAACTTCGGGCGAATATAGAAATTATAAAATTAGTTCAGACAATGTAAAAATAACCCATACTATAAATCCAAAAACATTAACATCAATAAAATCTAAAGCGTTATCTGTAACAGTTGTTCATAAAAATTCAGCTACTTATGCGGATGCTCTTGCAACAGCATTTAATGTAATAGGTTATCCAGAGTCCATCGAATATGCTAATAAAAATAATATAGCTTTAATGTTGGTTGTTGAGATAGATAATGAATTTAAATTAATGTTTTCTGATGAGTGGTATAATCTTGGGTTATGAGTACATTTATAGCAGCATTTATTGTAATTTTAGTTGCATTCTCTGCGCTTGCAATTGGGCTAATTATTAGAAACAAACCAATAGAAGGTTCATGTGGTGGAGTAATGACATCCGAAGATGGCACATGTTCTATATGTGGAAAAACTGAGATTAATTCTTGTACTAAAACTGATTCATAGTATTGTCTTTACCAGCTGCCTTAAGTGCAGCTTCACCAGCAAAGTATTCCTTATGATCATCTCCCATATCAGAACCAGACATATTTTGATGTTTTACACATGCAATACCTTCTCTTATTTCTTTTCTTTGAACGTTAGCCACGTAACCTAACATACCTTGATCTCCAAAATATTCCTTAGCTAAGTTATCAGTTGATAATGCAGCAGTATGATAAGTTGGAAGGGTAATTAAATGATGAAAAATTCCAGCTTCTCTAGCAGCGTCAGCTTGGAATGTTCTTATCTTATTGTCAGCCTCAACTGCTAATTCAGTTTCATCATAGGAAATATTCATTAAATCAGATCTGTCATATGTTGACATATCTTTTCCATCGGCTTCCATTGCATCAAAAACCTGTTGTCTAAAATTAAGTGTCCAGTTAAATGATGGGCTATTGTTATAAACTAATTTTGCATTGGGTATGACTTTTCTAATTTCTTTCATCATTCCACCAATTTGACCAATATGCGGTTTTTCGGTTTCAATCCATATTAGATCAGCTCCATTTTGTAAGCTAGTAATTGAATCTAAAATACATCTAGCTTCACCAGTTCCTTTTTTAAATTGATAAAGATTACTAGGCAATCTTTTTGGACGTACCAACTTTCCATCTTGGTTTATCATTACATCACCATGTTTCATGCTATCTGCATCTACTTCTTCAACGTCTAAAAATGAATTGTATTGATCACCTAGATCTCCTTTTTCATTTGTAATAGCAATTTGTTTAGTAAGACCAGCACCCAGTGAATCAGTTCTAGCAACAATTATTCCGTCATCTACACCTAACTCAAGAAAAGCATACCTAACAGCATTTATCTTTGCCAAAAAATCAGCGTGTGGAACTGTTACCTTACCGTCTTGATGTCCACATTGTTTTTCATCAGAAACTTGGTTTTCTATCTGAATAGCACAAGCTCCTGCTTCGATCATCTGTTTAGCCATTAAGTAGGTAGCTTCTTCATTTCCAAAACCTGCATCTATATCCGCAATAATTGGAACAATGTGCGTCTCAAAATTATCAATTTCATTTTGAATTTGAGTTTTATCTGAACCAGTTGCGTTATCTAATTTTCTGTATAAATCACCTAATTCTCTTGCATCAGCTTGTCTTAAAAATGTATAGAGTTCTTCAATTAAGCTAGCAACTGAAGTTTTTTCATGCATAGACTGATCTGGTAGGGGTCCAAACTCTGATCTAAGAGCAGCTATCATCCATCCTGATAAATATAAATATTTTTTATTAGTTGTTTTAAAATGTTTTTTTATTGATATAAGTTTTTGTTGTCCTATAAAGCCATGCCAACAACCAAGAGACTGAGTATATTTTGATGTGTCAGAATCATATTCTTCCATATCTTTTCTCATTATTGATGCTGTATATTTAGCAATATCTAAACCAGTTTTAAAACGATTTTGCATACGCATTCTTGTTACGTATTCTGGATTAATTGAACTCCAGTTAGATGAACTCATGGCTTGGATATCAGATAACTCGCTTTTAATATTATCGTGCTTTGACATTTTTTTTCCTATTTTAGAAAATTATGTAGTGTAGTAGATAATAATAGGTATTTTATGTCAATAATATTTAAAAAAGCTTATAGATATAATGTTTATAAAGATATTTTAATGTAGCTATACTACAAAATATTGTTAATAAGATGATTTTGCTATGTCCTGAGCTTTACCAATATATAGTTCTGGTCTTAAGTTAAGTAATTTATCTTTCGATTTTTTACTAATTAAAAGAGAGTTTACAAAAGCTACATAAGTATTTTGATCTAATTTTGAACCTCTAGAAAGTTTTTTTAATTGCTCATATGCATCTGGGATACCTTCATATCTCATTAATGTTTGTACCGCCTCAGTTAAGACTTCCCAATTATCATTTAATTCATTTTTTATCTTAGTTTTATTGGGTGTTATTTTATTTAAACCATTATTTGCAGATTTAATTGCAAGAGCTGAATAAGCAAAACCTAAACCTACATTTCTTAAAACAGTTGAATCTGATAGATCTCTTTGATGTCTTGACCTTGTTAATTTATTTGCAAAAAATTCTAGTAGAGCTGAAGAGATACCAAAATTTCCTTCAGCATTTTCAAAATCTATTGGATTTACTTTATGCGGCATTGTTGAAGAACCAACTTCGTTCTTAAGAAGTTTAAGTGCAAAAATATCGTTTGATATATAAATCCATGCATCCTGACACAGGTCAGTAAGAATATTATTAATCCTTATAATTGAATGACATGATTCAGCAATCCAGTCATGGGGTTCTATTTGTGTAGTATATGGATTTTGATCCACAGCGAATTGTTTAATAAATTTTTTATTAACTTGCGACCATTTAATTTTAGTATCAACAATATCAAAGGTATGGTAATTCCCAGTTGCACCGCTAAACTTTGCCAAAGGCTTAAGTGATTTTAATATTGATATTTCTCTATCAAGTCTTGCAACAAAGACTTTAAATTCTTTACCTAATGTTGAAGGAGAGGCTGGCTGACCATGAGTCCTTGCCAAAAAAGAAACGTTAGACCATTTTTTTGAATATGATTTAAGAACTTTATTTAAACTTGATATCTCATTTATATATAACGATATTCCTTTTTTTATCATTACAGCATAGCTAAGTGAATTAATGTCCTCACTTGTTAATCCAAAATGTATTAAGTGAATATATGATGAAAGCACCTTATCTTTTTTAAAATAATCTCTAATAAAGTATTCAACAGCCTTAACATCGTGATTTGTTGTCAATTCTATTTTTTTAATTTGTATAACTGATTTGTTATTAAAGCTATTTTTAAAATTAACAATTTTTTCAATTGATTTTTTTGAAAGAGGTTTAAATGTTTTTGGAAGTTTATTACAGAGAAATAGTATCCATTCAATTTCAATTTCAAATCTAATTTTGATTAATTCAGATTCACTAAAATTCTGTCTAAAATTTGATATTTTATTTGCGTACCTGCTATCTAAGGGCGAAATGTTGTTGTGATCAAATTTCATATTTTAATCTTGTAATTGAAAGTAAGAATTATATATTAAAAAGTCTTACAAATAACTCCGCCTCCTAGACATATTTCTTCATCATAAAATACAGCTGATTGACCTGGAGCAATTGCTCTAATTGGATCAATAAATGTAACTTTAATTTCATCAGAAATTTTTTCAACAATACATTTAACGGGAGTATGTTGATGTCTAACCTGAACAGAGCATTTAATTGGATATTTATAATCTATATCATTAATAAAGTTAATATCTTCAACATATAGTCCATTGTTCATTAACAACTCATTGTCTACACCTTGACAGACGTATATCTCATTATTGGAAATATCTTTTTTGTATACATACCAGGGTAATTCTTCTTTACCTTTAACTCCGCCAATCATGAGTCCCTGTCTTTGACCCTGAGTATATAAAATAGCTCCTTGATGTTGGCCAATTACATTGCCTTTTTCATCTTTTATATCTCCTTTTTTAAATGAAATAAAACGATTTAAAAAATCTTTTAGATTCTTCTCACCAACAAAACATATCCCAACAGAATCTTTTTTATTTGCCGTTACTAAATTATTTTTTAATGCGATATCCCTTACTTCAGATTTAGTAAGATTTTCTAAAGGGAAGAGACATTTTGAGAACTCTTTTTCTGATACTTCATGTAAAAAATATGTCTGATCTTTATTGATATCTTTTGCTCTTGAAAGAAAGCATCTCCCTTCTTTATTTACAATTTTTGCATAATGACCTGTTGCAATGTAATCAGCACCTATCTCAATTGCATAATCTAAAAATGATTTAAATTTTATTTCTCTATTACATAAAACATCGGGATTAGGTGTTCTGCCTTTTTCATGTTCGCTTAAAAAATTAGTAAAAACTCTATCCCAATATTCGTCAGAAAAATTTGCTTTATGTAATGGAATATCTAATTTATCACACACCTCTGATGCGTCTTTAAAATCAATCTCTGATGTACAGACTTCACCTGGCTCTGATTGCCAGTTTTTCATAAATAGAGCCTTAACATCATATCCAGCTTCTTTTAATAAAAAAGCAGAGACAGAAGAGTCAACACCTCCTGAAAGTCCTACAACTACAGTTTTTTTTGTCATATTCTTTATTTTTATCCATATTATATTGCATTAATTGATAGTATAATAATGCCCATTTTCAAGCTTTTAAATCTTACAATAGGGATCGGTAAATAAATGAAATTCAATAAAATTAAAGAGCCTACCTCAGGAGAAAAAATTTCTTATATTGATGGGGTATTAAATGTTCCTGATAACCCAATTATTCCATACATAGAAGGCGATGGCATAGGTGTAGATATTACACCAGCAATGCTAAATGTTGTAGATAATGCTGTAAAAATTGCTTATGACGGTAAGAGAAAAATTGAGTGGATGGAAATTTATTGTGGTGAAAAATCAACAAAAATATATGAAAAAGATACGTGGCTTCCAGATGAAACCATTGAAGCTTTAAAAGAATATGTTGTTAGTATAAAAGGGCCATTAACAACTCCTGTTGGAGGTGGAATTAGGTCGCTTAATGTTTCATTAAGGCAGATTTTAGATTTATATGTATGTCTAAGACCAATAAGATATTTTGATGGAGTACCATCACCTGTTAAAAGACCACAAGATACAGATATGGTTATTTTCAGAGAAAATTCAGAAGATATTTATGCTGGCATTGAATTTAAGGCTGAATCAGATGAATCTAAGAAAATTGTTAAAACTTTAGAGGATGATTTTGGAATTGTTCAAATCAGATTTCCAGATACAGTTGGAATTGGTGTTAAACCAATCTCAAAAGAGGGCACTGAAAGACTGGTTAGAAAGGCAATAGATTATGCTATAGATAATGATCGAAAATCTGTAACTTTAGTTCATAAAGGCAATATTATGAAATATACAGAAGGTGCTTTTAGAGACTGGGGTTATGAACTAGCTAAAAATGCCTATGATGGAGAAGACCTTGATGGTGGACCATGGCAGGTTATTAAAAACCCTAAGAATGGAAAAAATATTTTAATACAAGATGTAATTTGTGATGCTTTTTTACAACAAATTTTATTAAGACCTAAAGATTATGATGTTATTGCGACAATGAATCTAAACGGTGATTATATTTCAGATGCATTAGCAGCTTGTGTTGGAGGTATTGGCATAGCTCCAGGAGCTAACTTATCAGATGAATATGCTGTATTTGAAGCCACTCACGGCACTGCACCAAAATATGCTGGTCAAGACAAAGTTAATCCTGGAAGCTTAATATTGTCTGCTGAAATGATGTTGAGACATATGGGTTGGACAGAAGCAGCAGATCTAATAATAAGTTCTATGGAAAGAACAATAGCTGCAAAAAAAGTAACTTATGATTTCGCAAGAATGATGGATGGTGCTGATCTCGTTTCTTGCTCTGGTTTTGGTGAAGAAATGGTAAAAAGGATGTAATGGTAAGGTTATCAAAAGATACCATAGATTCTTCAAATAATTTAGGCTCAGCAGTCTTAGAAAAAGATCCAGAAGTTAAAGAACCGCCTCTATATCAAGTTATATTAATTAATGACGACTACACTCCAATGGAGTTTGTTGTTTATGTCCTTCAAACAGTGTTTGCTCATACCCATGAAAAATCTACTCAAATAATGATGGCAGTCCATACTAAAGGTAAGGGAGTTTGTGGTATATTTTCTAAAGAGATAGCTGAGATGAAGTCATATGAAGTAAACAATATGGCTAAACATCACAACCATCCACTTTTAAGTGAAATAGAACCATTAACTGATTAAAAATGTTTAGTAAAGATTTAGAAATTTCAATTGCCAACTTATTTGATAAAGCTCAAGAAATAAATATTCAATATTTAACAGTCGAGCATTTATTTTTAATGATTCTAAATGATTATGATGTTAAGGATTTTATAGAATCTCACAATGTTCAAATCGATACTCTGAAAGATGAATTAAACGAACATCTTAAGAAGTCTAGTATTTTAAGAACTGATAATCAAAAAGCTGTTCAACCAACACTAGGTTTCCAAAGAGTTTTACAAAGAGCTGTTTTTCATATCCAATCATCTGGTAAGGGTGTTGTAAAACCAATTAATCTATTGGTTGCTATATTTTCAGAAAAAGAATCAAGATCAGTATATATCTTGAATAAGAATAATATTAATAGGCTTGACGTTGTTACCTATATATCTCACGGCCCATCTGACAAGAAAACAAGTGATAGTGTTGCTGCTGACGAAGAAACTAACGAACAAGAAAATGTTAAAACAGAAGAGAATGCATATCTCATTAACTTAAATAACTTAGTTAATGAAGATAAAATTGACAATTTAATCGGCAGAACAAAAGAGATTGATAGATTAATTCAAATTTTATCTAGAAGATCAAAAAATAACCCATTGCTAGTAGGTGAATCCGGAGTTGGTAAGACAGCAATTGCTGAGGGTCTCGCATATCTAATTTGTAATAAGAAAGTTCCAAGTATTCTTAATGAATCAGTTATCTATTCATTAGATATTGCTGCTTTAATTGCTGGAACTAAATATAGAGGCGATTTTGAAAAAAGGCTTAAAGAAGTTTTAAACTTTTTAGAAACAAAAGAAAATGCAATCTTATTTATTGATGAAATTCATACAATCATAGGAGCTGGTTCTGCTTCAGGCGGTTCTTTAGATGTATCAAACTTGCTTAAACCAGCCCTTGGCAAAGGTTCTTTAAGGTGTATAGGATCAACAACATTTCAAGAATACAGAGGTATATTTGATCAAAACCAAGCATTATCTCGAAGATTCCAAAAAATTGATGTTGTAGAACCATCTTTTGATGAGTGTATTGAGATTATTAATGGCATTAAAAGTATCTATGAGGAATATCACAATGTTGCATACTCAAGTGAAGCTATAAATGCCTCAGTAGATCTTTCGTCAAAATATATAAACGAAAGATTTTTACCTGATAAAGCTATTGATGTTATTGATGAAACTGGGGCTATGCTCAACATAGCAAGAAAAAATAATAAAAAAATAACTGTAAATCAGTCAGATATTGAAAAAACTATCGCTAAAATTACAAAAATACCAGAACAAAATATAACCGTTTCTGATAAAAAAGATCTCAAAAATTTAGAAGAAAATTTAAAAAGAGTTATTTTTGGCCAAGATTTAGCTGTAGAAACATTGGCAAATGCTATAAAACTATCTCGAGTAGGGTTGAGAGATGATAATAAGACTATTGGCTCATTTTTATTTACAGGACCGACTGGGGTAGGAAAAACTGAGATTTCAAAACAATTATCTGAAATTTTGGGTATAGATCTTATTAGGTTTGATATGAGTGAATATATGGAAAGACATACTGTATCAAGATTGATTGGTGCGCCTCCAGGGTATGTTGGTTTTGATCAAGGCGGACTACTTACCGAAGCAATTGTTAAATCACCACATTGCGTCTTGTTATTAGATGAAATTGAAAAAGCTCACCCTGATATATTTAATATTCTTCTTCAGGTCATGGATGCTGGTGTGTTAACTGATAATAATGGAAGAAAAGCAGATTTTAGAAATGTCATTCTAATCATGACAACAAACATTGGAGCAGAATTGTTAGCAAAAAGAAATATAGGATTTAGTTCTTCATCTAATGAATCAGATGCTATGAATTCATTAAATAAACTTTTCACACCCGAATTTAGAAATAGATTAGATGAGACTATCCAATTTAATTATTTAGATAAATCTATTATTTTATCAATCGTTGATAAGTTCCTCACAAAACTTCAGGCTCAATTGGATAAAAGGAATGTTGAAATTGTTGTCTCAAAGGCAGTTATTAGCTGGATAGCTGATAATGGATATGATAGAGAAATGGGTGCTAGACCAATGGAAAGATTTATCTCTAAAAATATCAAAAAACCATTAGTGGACAAGTTATTATTTGGTAATCTTAAATCTGGTGGTCAAATAAAACTTGATATAGTGAATGGGTCTTTAAAATTTGCTGAGATCAAAGATAAAGTCAAAGCCTAAAATTTTATTTTCATGAAACGAATTTTCATGCCAGCAAATTTTATTTTAATTATATTTTCTCTGTTAGCTATAATAGTTTTGAGTCCTATTTTAGCTATATTTCTTGGATTGATTTATTCATTAATATATAAAAATAATGCTCAAGCGATATCAACAAAAATTTCTACAATTCCATTACAGGTCGGGATTGTTTTAATAGGCTTTACTATAAGCACAGCTACTCTAATTCCCATAATCGATACTTATGCTATGTGGGTTTTATTATTCATAATATTTTCATTTGTTTTATCTTTTATCTTAGGAATGGTATTTAGATTAAATTTAAAACTTAATGTTTTGTTAGCATCTGGGTTATCAATATGTGGAGCAACAGCAATAGCTCTAATTGGACCATTAATCAAAGCTAATACAAAATTTATTTTTATATCTTTAGCAGTTCTTTTTTTATTTAACACAATAGCAATTATTACATTCCCTTATGTTGGTGAGTCCTTGGGTATGTCTAATTATGAATTTGGTGTTTTTTCTGCTTTAGCTATTCACGATACTGGATCGGTTGTTGGTTCCGCACTAGCATTTTCAAGCTCATCAGTTGAGGCTGCAACATCTTTAAAGATATTAAGAACCTTGGGTTTAATACCACTAATATTATTAATTAACTATAAATTTAACAGAAAGCAAAAAGGTTTTGAATTTCCAAGATTTATTATTTACTTCTTTATTGCTTTGATTATCTCAAATATATTTGAACTGTCTTATTCAGTGATCGAATATTTAAGAGTACTAAGTAAGACTTTTATAATTGTTGGTATTTTTTGTATAGGTTTACAGTCTTCAAAAATAGAATTTAAAGAACTTAACTTGAAGCCATTGTTAATAGGGTTAATTGTTTGGATTGCAGTAATACCAATGGCTTACTTTATATCAGTATCTTAAAATTTTATTCAGATGCTTTATATGCTGGAGTTGAATTCAATATTTTTATCTCCTCACTATTCATATCAGGAGATATATCTTCAAATAAAACACTAGATAAATATCTTTCTGCAGTATCAGCAAGCATACATAAAATAGTAGATCCTTTAGGAGCTTTATTTGCAACTTCCATAGCTACTGCAAATGAAGAACCGCCCGATATACCTGTTAATATTCCCTCGTGCGCAGCAAGCCTTTGTGACCATTGAATACCATCGGATCCTGCAACAGGTATAATTTCATCTATAAAGTTATTATCTATTGCTTCTTGTAAAACTAATGGTATGAAATCTGTGGTCCAGCCTTGAATGGGGTGGGGATTCCAGTCAGGATGTGAAACAGCAGGTGCTCCATCATCAGTTCTTTCTTGAGTTGTACCCTTAGCAACAAGGGGTGCAACATCAGGTTCAGCCATAATTAATTTAGTATTTGGCATAGATTTTTTTAGAACTCTAGCTACACCAGAAAAAGTCCCACCTGTTCCATAACCAGAGACCCAATAATCTAATCCAATATCTTTAAAATCAGTAATTATTTCTTCACCAGTAGTACTTTCATGAATATTAGCATTTGCTTCATTTTCAAATTGTCGAGCATAAAACCAACCATTTTGATCTGCTAATTCCTTGGCTTTTTTATATGCACCAGAACCAGCTTCAGGAGCAGGAGTTATAATTACTTTAGCACCCAGAAATCTCATCATTTTTCTTCTTTCAATAGATGCACTTTCTGGCATTGTTATTACACAAGGATAGTTTTTAGCAGCGCATATAAATGCAAGACCAATTCCAGTATTTCCACTAGTAGCCTCAACTACAGTTTGACCTGGTTTTAATATTCCTTGTTTTTCAGCCTCATCAATAATACTAAATGCTAGTCTGTCTTTAACAGATGATGCTGGATTAAAAAATTCAGGCTTAACATATAGGTTTATACCCTCAGGAGCCAAGTTGTTAATTTTTACTGCAGGTGTATTACCAACAGTTTCAAGAATACTAGAAAATATCATAAGAATTACATTAAAAAAAAGATAATTTTATCATAATTACATAACTTACTTTTTTATAAATTATGTATTTTAGATGTTGATATTATATATATCTTATTAGATTACTATCACATTAATTGTGAGATTAAATTTTACTAATTAATGAAAAAGATTATTAAAGGAAAGAGGGCGTTAAGCCCTCTTTTTTTATGATTTCTTATCTTTTAGCTGGATAAGCTTTTACAGGAGTTATTAAACTTACATTTCTTAACTCGCGGATTGAAGCTACATTCTTAACAAATGTTTGAAATGCCTCTGTTTGAGAATTTGCATCAAACGTACTATACAAATCATCAATAGAGTCACCACCAACATATACAAAATGTGACATCCAGGCACTTCCAGCTCTATGAGTAATTAAACCAGCTGAATTAGTTTGCTCTAAAGAATTCATCATTTTTGTCCACTCTTTTGCATAAACAGATGCTTTGCCAAGCTCAACATTAAAATCAAACTTCATAAAGTGACTATCTGTAGTCCAGTCACCAACTTCTAGGGACTGCTCACCAAGTCTACTCACATAATCACTTGGTTCAGAATGCTTTGATAGCTTTCTTATTAATTCAGCTGTTTCAGGACAAGATGTAACAATTGATCTTCCTTTTTCTAACATATCATTATTTTTGTATCCTACATAAATAAAATGTGTATGAACTGATCCTAATACACCCATTAATACAACTTCAGCTCCAGATTCAGATTGCCATTTTTTAGCACAATCAGAGGCATAATGCTCATCTATCGCATTAACAAATCCAGCAGGATTAGTCACATTAAAATAATGAAATTCACCTGTTTCCTCACCAGGCTTAACATTTGAATGTCCATCAGCATAAATATTAAGTGAACATAATAAAGTTATAGATAATAAATATTTTTTCATATCTTCTCCTTAAGATTTTTTACCCCAAACTAGAGCTAATTGAAAGATTACAATAAATATATTAAATGCAGTTTGCATAGCACTTCCAGGTCCGCCTGGAGAATCTATTATTGCTTGAAGTCTATTTCCAGATTCAGCACCTAACTCAACAAGTTGTGTGGTATAGCTTACAAGTACACCAGCTCCAATTTGATTGGTGCTATAAAAAAAGAATCCTACGAATAAACAAAATATAGATGTAAAAACTTTTCCACCCATATTTGTATTTGGATTTTCATATACATTTCTGGCCATTCTAAAACCTAACCAAGTTAATAAAACCATGGCTATAAAGAACATACCATTTTGTATAAAACCTTGATACATAAGGTTTAATAATTGATATTCAGTCATTTTTTCTCCCTATTAAAATTGACACTAATTAATAGTATTACATAAAACACATATTCATTAAAAAAATGCTTATATAAATTAAGCATATATTTTCTATATTTTATAAATAAACAAAATGTATATGATTTTGTTAGAATAAAAATTCAAATCATTTTTTAAAAAAATATTCTAAATAGGGGCAGATAATGAAAATAAATGCATCAGATGCATTAATAAAAACTTTAGTTAATAATGGTCTTGAAGTTGTTTTTGCTAATCCCGGTACATCAGAAATGCACCTAGTTGCAGCTATAGATCATAATCCCAAAGTACGACCAGTACTCGGCTTATTTGAGGGTGTTGTAAGTGGTGCCGCTGATGGATATGCAAGAATGTCAGGCAAGGCTGCAGCAAATTTACTACATCTTGGACCTGGTTTGGGTAATGCTTTTGCAAATATTCATAATGCAAGAAAAGCAAATTCTCCCATGATTAATATAGTTGGTGATCACGCTTCATATCATTTAAAACACAATGCACCACTAACTTCTGATTTAGATGGTTTATCTAATGTTAGCTCTGATTGGGTAGGAAGATTAGATAATCCAAGAAATATATCCAAACTAGCAAACACAGCATGGCAAACTGCCAACAGCCCCAGCGGAAAAGTAGCAACAATGATTATCCCTGCTGATTATGCTTGGAGCGATATTGATATAGATATTGAATCAAGTGTAACAATTAATAACCCTAAATCAGTTGATTATAATGACATTATCAAAGCATATGATTTACTTAAGAAGGATAAATCTATGTTATTTATTGGTGGGAGATTTCTTGATGAAGAGTGTCTTAAATTAGCTACTCATATTGCAAGTGCTACTAATTGTCGGCTTGTGACTGACACATTCATACCTAAAATCAGAAGGGGTGCTGGGTTACCTATTATTGAACAAGTGCCATATTTTGCTGAAATGGCAGAACTTTTCTTGGCTGATACTCAATCTATCGTATTTATTGGTTCAAGACCTCCGGTTTCCTTTTTTGCTTATCCTGATAAAAAAAGCTTTTTATCTCCTGATTCTGCTGAATTATTTGAGCTTTGTTCTAATGATGATGATGGAGTCAGCGCGTTGAATGAACTTAAAGATTTATCAGGTTCTACTAAAATTGATGAAAAATTTATTCAATCTTATATTGGTGATATACCAACTAGTGGAGATTTAGATGCAACAACATTAGGGCCATTAATTGCAGGATTGATGCCAGAAGACTCTATAGTGTCAGATGAGGCTGCCACATCGAGTCTTTTAGTTAGTCCTTTTGCGTTACAAGCAAAACCACATGATTGGTTAGCATTGTGTGGAGGATCAATAGGTCAAGGATTACCTTTAGCTGTTGGAGCATCATTGGCTAAACCTGATAGACCTGTTATAACACTTCATGGAGATGGCGGAGCCATGTATACAGTCCAAGCTCTGTGGACGCAAGCTAGAGAAAATTTAAATATTACTAATATTATATTTTCTAATCGCTCATATGAAATTTTAAAAATAGAACTTGATAGAGTTCAAGCAATAGAAACAGGTAATAGGGCAGCTTCTATGTTTTCATTAGATAATCCACCAATTAATTGGTGTCAATTATCTGAATCTATGGGCGTACCTGCATATAATCCTAAAACAGTAAAAGAATTTACAGATTTCTTTAATAAATCAATTAATGAAGCAGGGCCGTCTCTAATAGAGTTAAATGTTTAAAAATAATCTGTTTTTAGTTATTATTTTATAAAAAAATAGGGAGCAATTATGTTAGATGCATCACGTTCAATTAAAGCTTGTGCAGCATATTATGGAGAGAATGCTGACGCTATGGAGTCCTATCTTAAAGAAGGAGAGAAAAAAGCTTTAGAATTAGGTAATAGAGGCCCAATTAAATTTGATAAAAATGGAAATCTTTGTGCTGAAATACGTAAAGCATACTCTGATAATGGTTTTTACATTTTTGAAAATGTTATAAATCCTGAAGAATTAAAAGATATTAAAGAAGATTTAGAAAAATTAAGAACTAATTTTCCAGTAGGGCCAGAATCAAATATCGATATAAATGGCAATCCTGCATTTAACGCAGAATCTAAAGCTTTAACTTTAGTATGGTCAAAACCACTTGGTGATCCTCTTGGAGGTACTGAGTTAGCTAACGGAAGACATCAAATTAAATTATTTGAGCCAGAGGCTAAATCTGATTCTCCTCCAGCTGTACCTGTAATTCTTTTGGGTTCTCTTCAATTTTCTGATGCATGTCTTAGAACATATGCTCATCCTAAACTATTAAAAGTTGCCGAAGCTATAAATGGAGAAGATTTCGCTCCTTTTAACGAAGCCTTATTTATTAAAGAACCTGGTGTAGGTGCAGCTGTATCTTGGCATCAAGATGGTGTTACACATTGGGATAGCAAAGATTTTGATGAAGATATTCACGGTTTTAATTTTATGGTTCAAGCATATGGTAGTACCGCGGTTAATGGTGTTTGGGTAATGCCAGGTACACATAAGGTTGGAAAAATAGACATTAAAAAATTAGTTGCTGAATCTGGTAGTGAAAGACTGGAAGGGGCTGTTCCAATAGTCTGTAATCCAGGTGATGCAGTTATATGTAATCGTCAACTACTTCATGGATCATTTCCCAACTGTGGTTTTGAGAAAAGAGTTACTGTTAATTTTGGGTTTCATAAACGCTCGTCTGTTCTTGGAGTTAAGGGTGGAGGCGTCCATAGCGAAGCCCAAGTATTTGATGAAGAAATAATACAAAGAAGGTCTAAATCTATTGGTTATGCCATTGAAGCTAGAAAAGCTAAATACAAAGATGAAACACCTTATTCCTATAAACCTTTTAAGGATTCAAACATTCAATATGTTTGGAACGATAATTCAAGGAATGATCTTAAAGATTATAATCTAGAGGACTTAAGTATATAAATTATAGATAGGGAGGTTATATTAATATAATATATAACTTCGCATAATATATATTATGTTTAATTATATATATTCTATTTAGACCTATGTCCAGGAGTTAAATTAGAAGCTTCAATCCCAGCAATAGCACAGATTTCGTCTTGATCTGAAACGTCACCAGTAACACCAACAGCACCAATATTTTTACCATCTTTTTGAATTAACATCCCTCCAGGAGTTGGAACTAGTTTGCCATCAGCTAGTGTCTGCATTCCTGATACTGCAGTTGCAAGTCTTGGTTGACTTTCAAAAATATCTCTTAAAGTATTTGATGAGACATTAAATGCTAGACATGTCCAAGCTTTTGCATATGCTATATCAGACCTGATTAAACCAGATCCTTCTTCAGACATAGTTGCTCTAATTACTCCTGCCACATCTACAACTGTTACAGTTAGTGGCATTAATTTTAGTTCTCTTCCTTTTTTTAGAACTTCCTTACAAATAGATAAAGATTCTTCTAATGTTATGTCTCCAGGGTTAATAATCATCTTAAATCCTTTTTTTATTTTTATTATATAACTATATGAAACACCTATTAAACAAAATATAGTTTAAAATACGCACATGGCAAAAGAAGATGCACTAGAATTTGAAGGAGAAGTTATAGAAACTCTTCCTAATACCAAATTTAAAGTTAAGTTAGATAATGGGCATATTATTACTGCACACATATCTGGGAAAATGCGTAAACATTACATTCGTATTTTAACTGGTGATAAAGTTAAAGTTGAAATGACTCCATATGATCTTACTGTTGGAAGAATAACCTTTAGAGGCAGATAAATTATCCGATTTTTGCACTCCTGTAATGCAAAAAGAAAAAATAAGTAGAAATTGCTGTTAGCAAGTGCCATATGCCATGTGCTTGAATTAATGAATCAGGTGCACAATTAGCATTATCAGGAACCCCAGTTAACCATATAGAAAAAGCTGTAAGATATGATGCCATTCCAAGAAAAAACCATTTATAAGTTCTACTATAAGTAGGTTGATTAGTCGCCAATAATCCTGGTAACCAAAATAAAATTATCCACCAGTATTCATGAAGATTATTGAATACTTCATTTGGTAATGTTCCAAAAATCAATAAAACCAAGAAACCAACTAATCCAGAAATCAACCTAAATGATAGTGACCAAAATCTATGAAGAGTTTCTGATATAACCCATAAGCCTATAGAAACACCAAAAAGATTAAAATTAATACCAAGTTCATAATCTGTAAACCATCTTGTAACAGAATAGATAGTTACAATTGAAGCATATATTGAGAGAAATTTATATTTTGACCAATTTGACATCGAATAAATGTTATAAAGCCATGGCAAAATTATGTACATGATCATACTTAGGTTGTCTGCCCACCCTCCCCATTCTGTATTTGTTCCATGCATTAACATTGAACCTGGACCAAGATAGATAACTACAGATGCGTATAAGACTGAAATTGGATTTATACCTATGAAAGGGTTTTTATTGTCATTCTCATCTTTACAAAGTGTCCAGAAAATAATTAAACCAACGATCATAAAACCTAAGTTACTTAAAGTATTTACAGGCTCTCTAAAAAGACCGTCAGACACCCTTTCGCACCATCTTGAAGCCTCTCCTATTAAATAAGCATTTTCAATTGATTGTATTAATCCAAATGCGCTAAGAGTAAAAAAAATAACAAGAAATGTTACTGATATAAATAAAGCAACATAAAAAGGGTAATACTTATTAGTCAACTAAGACAACCTTTCCATCTTTCATAACAAAAGAGACATTTTCCATTGTCGAAATATCATCAATAGGATTACCATTTATAGCAATAATATCTGCGATTTTACCAACTTCGATAGAGCCAAAGTTAGCATCGATTCCAAGTAATTTAGCAGTATAAATAGTTGCAGATTTTATTGTTTCTATTTCTGGCATTCCATAATTAACCATATAAACAAATTCTTTCCAGTTAGTACCATGAGGCTGAACACCAGCATCTGTTCCAAATGCTATTTTTACACCTCGCAAATATGCTTTATTAAATGTTTTGCCAATTTGTGGACCAACACTTGCTGCCTTAGGCCTAACAATTTCTGGAAAATAATTATCAATTTTTGACTTATCAGCAACAAATTCTCCAGCTGAAATTGTAGGAACATAATAAGTTCCATTTTCAATCATTAAATCCATTACCTCTTCGGTCATAAAAGTACCATGCTCAACGGAGTTAACTCCAGCAATAACCGCTCTTTTCATTCCCTCTGATCCATGGGCATGAACAGCAACCCACATTCCATAATCATTTGCTGCGTTTACAACAGCCTCAACCTCTTCTGCAGTAAATTGCGGATTATCTCCTGATTTAGCCACACTTAATACACCACCAGTAACGGTTAATTTAATTCCATCAGCCCCATCTTTATATCTTTGTCTAACTGCTGTATAAGCATCATAGGGGCCATTAATAACACCATCCTCAGCGACAGGATATTCATAGGAATCTTTATCCTTACCATTTGTTGGGTCTGCATGACCCCCTGTTGTAGCAATACTCTTTCCAGAGGTAAATATTCTAGGACCGATAATTTTACCACTATTAATTAAATCTCTTAATGAAATGGCTATCATTCCACTATCACCAACTTGTCTAACAGTTGTAAATCCAGACTTTAAGGTTATTAATGCATGTTTGGCTGCAAGAATCGCGCTTGTTTCTTTTTCAATTTTTGAGGGCCTGTCTGATTTTGATTGATATTCTTGACCAAAATGAACATGCATATCCATAAGTCCAGGCATAACAGTCATACCTCTTAGATCAATTAGACTATCACCATCTTTAAGTTTAATAAAACCTTTATCGATAGAGATAATCTGATTTCCTTCAATTGTTATAGAATAATTTTTATTAATTTTTTGATTAACTACATCAACATAAGAGCTTGAATATATAACTGTAGCTGATGAGAGGTTAAAGGATAATAAAAATGTAAATAAATATATATATTTCATATATTCAATTCTACATATGTTATTAAAAAAAAATAGGGCTAAAAAGCCCTATTTATTGATTAGAAAAATTTTAAAGTTTTGAATCTAACTCAGGTAGTGCAGTAAATAAATCACTAACTAATCCATAATCAGCGACTTGAAAGATTGGAGCATCCTCATCTTTATTTATAGCTACAATAACTTTTGAATCTTTCATGCCTGCTAAATGCTGTATGGCGCCTGATATACCTACGGCTATATATAAATCAGGGGCAACAATTTTACCAGTTTGACCAACTTGATAATCATTGGGAACAAATCCAGCATCTACAGCAGCCCTTGAAGCACCAACAGCTGCACCTAATTTATCTGCTATAGAGTCAAGAAGATGAAAATTGTCTCCAGATTGCATCCCCCTTCCACCAGATATAACTATATTTGCAGAAGTTAATTCTGGTCTATCGCTTTTCGCCAACTCTTCTGAAACAAATTCACTAATATTTGCTGATGAAACAGCATCAATAGATTCAACAGGAACATCTGAATTATCAGACGTTACAGGATCAAAAGCAGTAGATCTTACAGTAATTAACTTAACAGAATCATTTGATTTTACAGTTGCTATGCAACTTCCAGCATAGATAGGTCTTTTAAATGTATCATCACTTTCTACTGAAATAATATCTGAAATTTGTTGTACATCTAGCTTAGCAGATATTCTAGGTAAAATGTTTTTACCAAATGTTGTAGCTGGAGCTAATATGTAGGAAAAACCATTTGCTACAGATAAAACAAGATTTGAAATATCTTCTGCTAAAGGATTTTTATATAAATCATCATTACAACTTAATACTTTTGTAACACCGTTTAACTGTTGAGCCTCACTTATAACTGAGTCAGCACTTGTACCGGCAATCAATAATGTTATATCACCTCCTATTTCTTTTGCTGCTGCAACAGTATTAAGAGTTGCTCCTTTAAGATTAGAATTATCATGTTCAGCAATTACTAATATACTCATACTATCACCTTTGCTTCATTTTTTAATTTATCAACTAGCTCATCGACACTTTCAACAATAATTCCAGCATCTCTAGATGGAGGTAATTCAACAGAAAGTAATTCAGTTCTTGCGCTAATATCAAGACCTAATTCGCTAACATTTTTTACTGTTAGTTCTTTCTTTTTAGCTTTCATGATATTAGGCAAAGATGCATATCTAGGTTCATTTAACCTTAAATCAGTTGTTACAATTGCTGGCTTATTTAGCTTTAAAGTTTGTAAACCACCATCAATTTCCCTAGTAACAGTTACACTGTTTTCATCTAAAACAACTTCAGAAGCATTTGTTGCTTGAGGATAATCTAATAACGCACCTAACATCTGACCAGTTTGATTATTATCACCATCAATAGCTTGTTTGCCTAAGATTATAAGATCCGGTTTTTCTTCATCGACAATTTTTGCAATAACTTTTGCTATAGCTAATGGTTCAAGTAAAGATTCAGTTTCGACTAATATTGCTCTGTCGGCTCCCAAAGCTAGAGCTGTTCTTAATTGTTCTTGAGATTCTGTTTTACCAACCGTAACAGCAATAACTTCCTCAGCATTGCCTGCCTCTTTTATTCTTACAGCTTCTTCAAGTGCTATTTCGCAAAATGGATTTACCGACATTTTAACGTTATTTAAATCAACATTTGAATTATCTGGTAATGGCCTAACTTTAACGTTGTAATCAACAACTCGTTTAAGTGGTACTAGTATTTTCATAATATTTTATATATAAATTTGTTTTATAATATGTGTTAGATTATAAATGAAAGTTATAATCTGTAATACAGCACAATTGTAATTCCTTTTGTGCAATTTACAACATAATTTAAGGTAACTTATGGAAAGAGAAACTATGGAATATGATGTAGTAATAGTTGGTGGCGGTCCTTCAGGGCTGGCAACAGCAATTAAATTTGCTCAACTTAATCAAGAAAATGGTACTGATTATTCGATATGTTTACTTGAAAAAGGCTCAGAAATTGGAGCTCATATTTTATCTGGTAATGTATTTCAGACTACAGCCCTTGATGAATTGATACCTAATTGGAAAGACTTAAATGCCCCACTAAATGTTCCTGTAAAAAAAGATAAACTTATATTCTTATTTAAAAAATTTGGTTTTTCTATACCTGCCTTCTTTATGCCGCCAATGAATAATCATGGCAACTATGTAATCAGTCTAGGAAATTTATGTAGATGGTTAGCTGAACAGGCAGAGAATCTCGGTGTTGAAATTTTTCCAGGTTTTCCTGCCAGTAAGCTTATCTATGAAGATGATAAAGTTGTGGGTGTTCAAACTGGTGATATGGGTATTGATGCTAATGGTGAATTAAAACCTGGTAATGAGCCTGGCATTCAAATAAGAGCTAAATATACTGTTCTTGGTGAAGGTTGTAGAGGTCATTTAGGTAAAGAAATTATCAATAAATATAATCTTTCTGAGGGTAAAGACCCTCAACATTATGGTATTGGATTTAAAGAAGTTTGGAAGCTTTCTAAAGAGAAACATGAAGAAGGCTTGGTTGTTCATACAAATGGATGGCCTACTCCATGGGATACACCCTCAGGGTCATATTTTTATCATGGTGAAAATAATGAAGCATATATTGGATATGTTATCCCTCTTGATTATAAGAACCCTCATTTAAGTCCATTTGATGAATTTCAAAAATGGAAAACACATCCATCAATAAAAAAATATCTAGAAGGAGCTGAAAGAATATCTTATGGAGCTCGTGCTCTAATAAAAGGTGGTCTTCAATCGCTTCCAAAAATGAGTTTTCCAGGTGGCATGTTGATTGGTGACAATGCTGGAACATTAAATTTTTCAAAAATTAAAGGTTCTCATACAGCCATGAAGTCAGGAATTATAGCTGGGGAACACATATTTCAAGACTTACATAATGAAATATCAACTGATATAACTTTTGATCAAAAAATTAATGATTCATGGATATATAAGGAACTATATAAATCTAGAAATTTCGGCCCTTTTTTCCATAAATTTGGAGCCTTGATTGGTGCTATGTTTAATGCAATTGATCAGTTTATATTTAGAGGCAACTTACCTATTACTCTAAATCACCCAACTCCAGATCATGAGTGCTTAAAAAAAGCTGATGAAATGCCAAATATAGATTATCCCAAACCAGATGGTGTTTATTCATTTGATAAATTATCATCAGTTTATCTTTCAAATACTAATCACGAAGAAGACCAACCATGTCATCTCCAATTAAAAGATCCTTCTATACCTATAGCGGTTAATTTACCAATGTATGATGAACCTGCTCAAAGATATTGTCCTGCAGGTGTTTATGAGGTTGTTGAAAAAGATAACGAAAAGAAATTCGTTATTAATGCACAAAATTGTGTTCATTGTAAAACTTGTGATATTAAGGATCCATCACAGAATATTAAATGGGTTACTCCAGAGGGACCTGGCGGCCCAAACTATCCAAATATGTAACAAAAAATATGAATTTAACTACACATAAGAACTTTATTTTAGCTTTTACATTATTCTTTCTTAGTTCATGTCAAACTGCTCAAAATGAAATTACAGAACCTGATATAAATACTATTGTTATTAGTGAAGATGAGATATTTGAAGAATATCTTGTTGCTCAATGGGATGAAGATCTAAAAGATAGTCCAATATTTGCTTCACTTTTAGGAGATAAACGATTTAATCAAGACATTACACCTAACGATATAGAGTATTATCAAAACAGAATTTCTATACTTGAAGAAAAAAAACAGAAATTAAAAGCTTTTGATTTTAATAAGTTAAATTCTGATAATAAATTAAATTACAAACTCTTAAACCTTAACCTTGATAATTCTATAGAAGCTTCAACCTATCCTTCATACTATATGTCACTCAACCAAAGAGGTGGAGTCCAAAGCTACTATGAGACAGGAGATAGGCTTGTATACTCATCTAAGACTGATTATGAAGATTGGTTGGTTCGACTATCCAAGTATTCAGATAATATCAACAATACAACAAATAATCTTAAAGAAGGATTATCAAAGGGCTATACCCAACCAAAACTTGTTACCAGACAAGTCATTACTCAAATAGATAATCTATTGAATAACGATATAGATAGTCATCCTTATTTAAAGATATTTTTATCAGCAAATGATGAATATTTTATTAATGATGAAAAAAATCAACTTATTGATGATGCTAAAGAATTAATTTCCAATAAAATAATTCCAGCATATCAAGAACTTAATGAATTCTTAAAAAATGAATACTTACCTAAATCTAGAGATTCCATTGGTCTTGATGGAGTTCCAGATGGTAAAAAATGGTATGAATATGTAGCCAGATATCATACAACTACAAACCTCACTCCAGATGAAATTCATGAAATTGGTTTGAGTGAGGTAAGTAGAATTAGATCAGAGATGGAGGAAATAATTAATGATTTAAAATGGGATGGAGATTTTAAATCTTTTCTTAATTATCTCAGAACAAGTCCAAGATTTTATTATGATAATGGTGAAGATCTTTTAAATGCATATTTGATAATGGCAAAAAAAATTGATCCTCTTCTGCCTAAGATTTTTAAAGTTTTTCCAAGAGCTCCATATGGTGTTATTCCTATACCAGATGAGTCAGCTCCTTTTACAACAACCGCATACTATAATGGCCCGGCCAAAGGTAGGCCTGGTTATTTTTATGCAAACCTTTACAAACCAGAATCTCGACCTAAATATGAGATACCAGTTTTAACTGTGCATGAAGCTGTTCCAGGTCATCATTTTCAAATATCACTTGCTCAAGAATTAGAAAATGTTCCTACTTTTCGAAGATATTTAAGCTTTACCGCTTTTGTTGAAGGTTGGGGTTTATATAGTGAAGAGCTTGGTGAGTTTATGGGTATCTATGAAGATCCATATGATAAGTTTGGACAACTAACATATGACATGTGGAGAGCTATAAGGCTGGTTGTTGATACAGGAATGCACTATAAGGGTTGGTCAAGAGATGATGCAATAAACCTATTTTTAGAAAATACTGCTAAATCCCAATTAGATATTGAAAATGAAGTTGACAGATATATAGCATGGCCTGGTCAAGCATTGGCTTATAAAATAGGTCAATTAAAAATCCTTGAATTAAGACTAAAATCTGAAAAAATGCTTGGTGATAAATATGATATTAAAGATTTTCATCATGAGATCTTAAAAAGAGGTTCAGTGCCATTGGATATCCTAGAAGATTATATTAATGAGTGGATTGAGAATACTTTAGATTCTTAGATCTTTTACATTTTTCACTACAATATATAACCTTATCCCAGCTTTTTGCCCATTTTTTACGCCAATTAAATGATCTGTCGCATACAGGACAGATCTTTGAATCTAATGTTAATTTTTTATGCAATTCTACCTAGGGGATGATTTTTATTATCACTATTTATATAAAGAATATTATCTATAATTAGATTATCTTTTAATGCGATTTCAATCAAATTGTAATAGATTGATCTGCTAAAAAAACCCTTAATATTTGATCTTACATTTACAATAGGTATAAAAGTATCATCATATTTTTGAAGTTCCATCGAATTTTTATCATTTAAATAAAATGAATAATCTGTATTGGTATGTAGTTTTATTAAATCTTTCTCAATAGTAAAGTCAGTAATTAAGTATGGAGCTATATCTACATACACTGGAACTTTTTCATGAGGCGTTACAAGATAATATTGATTATTATCATTTTTGAGTACTGTTGAAAATAACTTTACAAGTTTATGATTTTTAATTAGTGAGTTATTGTAAAACCAATCCCCTTCTCTATTTATAGATATTTCTTGACCTTCGCATATTTCTGGATTCCAAAGATGGACAGGAGGAAATTCTGACTTATTAGATTCTTTTATATTATTTGCTATTTTAGAAATATTCATAAAGAGATCGTGTAAAAACAAACAAACCTATAAAACATAATAATATAGAGAGCAGTCTATTAATAAGTTTATTATCGTGAATATTATATTTATTAGAAGAAGTTAATAGATAAGATAATAAAATAAACCATAGTGCTGATGTGATTGAAAAATATATAGGGTAAATATAGAAGTAAATACCGTCTATTGAGTCCAATAAAATGGTAAATAAAGAAACAAAAAAGATAAAAGCTTTAACATTGAAAATATTTGTTATCAATCCTAAAAAAAAACTTCCATAATTTGATGTTTTTTCATCATTCTGTTCTTTTAAAATATTTGAAGACATCATCATAGATACCCCTAAATAAAATAAGTAACAACCGCCAACAATACTAATTATTAATTTATATAATTCATTTGATAAGACTAGTAATGAGATGCCATTAATAGCAAGAAGACAATGTGCATATATACCTACTCCAATTCCAATAGCTGAATAAATTCCAGCATTTCTACCATGCAACGTAACTTGTCTTATGGTTACAGCAGTATCAGGACCTGGACTAGTAAGAGCTATAAGATGTGCTATAGATGACCATATAAACATATTAGTAAACTATATTTGGTTCTATTTCTAAATCAATATTAAATGTTGAAGATACTAAATCTTTAATCTCAGAAGCATAATCAAGAATTTCTTGTTGAGATGCTTTTCCATTGGAAATTAAGACAAGACAATGTTTATCGTATAAAGAAACATTTGGATGCTTTGATATTTTATCTTTAATTAGTTCTATTAGCCTTGCTGCTCCAACTTTAACTAATTTATTATCTTGTTCCCATAATATTAATTTATCATTTGAATAAGATGAAAAATTTATAGATTCAATTGCAACGATAGGATTTTTAAAAAAACTACCAGCGTTATTAATTATATTAGGATCTGGCAATGCTCTAGATCTAATAGTAGAAATTATTTCTGATACATCTTTTAAAGATAGTTCATCAGATGATAATGAATGTTCGCCTATGTATTTATTTATTGTTTCATAATTTAAGAAAATAGAAGAATTACGATTAATTTTGAAATTTATGTTATGGATTAAAAATTTTGAGCCCTTAAGTGCTGAATCTCTATAGGTAAATTTACAATCAGAATTTGATAAAGTCTTAAATTGGAATGTTTCTAAACAAAAACAATCTATAGAATCTATAACTTCTGAAACATCACTTCCATAAGCTCCTATATTTTGAATTGGAGATGCGCCAACACTACCAGGTATATCTATAAGATTTTCAAAACCATAAATACCGTTTGACACACAATGCATAACCAAATTATTCCAATTAAAAGCGGCACCAACTTTCAAAATATTATTTTCAGTATCTTCGATAATATGATTAAAATTAGCCTTGATGATAATGCCATCAAAGTAGTTAGGCATAACAATATTAGTTCCCTCACCTACTATGTAGTAGTCTTTAGAACCATTTATATACGATTTTAGCTTTGGTAAATCTTCTAAAGATTCTATTGTTACTAGTAACTTACATCTTGAATTAATTCCAAGAGAGTTTTTTATGAGTGCATTTTCTTCTATTTTCATAATGATTCTAAAAATTTATTAGCAATAATTAGATCATCTTCAGTATCTATTCCAGGAGGTATATTATTTTTATATTCAGTTAGAAAAATTGAATAACCATTATCTAAAAATCTAAGTTGTTCAAGTTTATGATCTATTTCATTTTTTGAAGGCTTTAAGCTTACTAATTCTTTAAGAACTTTATAACTATAAGCATAAAGTCCTATATGTCTCATAATTTTTTTATTTTCATGATTAACTAGTTTCCTTTGAAAAGTAATAGCATAGTTATTTTCATTTAATATAGCTTTTACACAATTAGGATTATCAATATCATTATCTTTATCAAGAGGATTGCATGCTGATATCACGTCACAGTCATTAGTATAAAAATCATTAATTATGTTAGTTATAAGATCTAATGGCATAAATGGCTCATCACCTTGAAGATTAATAACTAAATCTTCATCATTTATATCTAAATACCCTGCTGCTTCACATATTCTGTCAGTTCCAGATATATGATCTGGGCTGGTCATAACAATATTAGTTGTAAAAGAAAGAGCATGAGATTGAATTTCTTTTGAATCTGTAGCTATGTAGGTATTTTCAGAAAGATTAATGGCATTCATATAGACTCTTTGGATAAGAGACATTGATCCAATTTTAGCTAAGGGTTTATTTTTAAGTCTAGTTGATCCAATTCTTGAAGGAATAAGAATTATAAATTTCTTATCCATTATGAGCTTAAGCTTTTTAATTTATTATCAATTTCTTGAATAAACTTATCTGAAACATCAGCCTCAATTGTTAGGTACCAAATCTTATTATTATCAAAATCACGACATTTCGAAGCATCTTTTTCGGTCATGATAATTGGTAAGTGATCAAGGAAATGAACCTCTTCTTCAGAAAAATTATGATGGTCAGGATATGGATTTCTTGTTATATCAAAGCCCAGTCTGGCCAATAAATCAAAAAATCTACCAGGATTACCCAATCCAGCTACAGCATGGACTTGCTTGTGCATTGGCCATTCCTTAATGGGATATGATTTTCCAGATTTCAAATGCACAAACTTAGATGGGCTTATATTCATTAAATACTCATCATTTTGAGTTGGACCACTATTGTTTACAATGAAATCAACTGTATTTAATCTTTTCTTAGATTCTCTAAGAGGTCCTGCAGGGAAAGTTAAGTTATTACCGAATCTTCTTTTACCATCAATAACAACTATTTCTATATCTCTTTTCATATTGTAGTGTTGCAAACCATCATCAGAAATAATCACATTACAATCATGATTTTCTACTAGAGTTTTTACAGCTCTTACTCTATTTTTATCGATGTAAAAAGGGAGATTTAATTTAGCAAGAATTTGTGCCTCATCACCGGTATTTTTAACAGGAGTATCCTCTTTTACCTCTAAAGTTTCTCTAAATTTTCCTCCATACCCCCTACTAACTAATCCTGGTCTGTAACCTAATTTTTTTAATTCATTTGCAATATATGCAACTAAGGGGGTTTTTCCAGTTCCTCCTATGGTTAGGTTTCCTACAACAATAACAGGGACATCTGGCTTATAGGTTAAAGTTTTATTTTTAAGAAATTTTCTTCTTCTTCTGTTAGTTATATAAGTAAAAATAAAAGAAAATGGCGCAAGAAGATATAACCATAAACTCTTTTTATACCAGCTATCTACTACAAAACTTGAATTTTCCTCGTCATCAAATTCAGGTACAAAGATTTGTGTAGATTGTTCAGGTTTAATTTTATCTTTTGGAGAGTCTTCAAACTTATTCTTATAAAGTGACTGGTATATTCCATCATTATCTAATAGTTCTTTATGTGTCCCTGTTTCAGAAATGACGCCATTATCTAATACAATAATTCTAGAAGCATTTTCAATTGTAGAAAGTCTATGTGCTATGACAATAGTAGTTCTATTAGTTATTAATTTTTCTAAAGCTTCTTGGACAATCAATTCTGATTCAGTATCTAATGCAGAAGTTGCCTCATCAAGAATAATTATTGGCGAGTCTTTATAGAATGCTCTTGCAATTGCAAGTCTTTGTCTTTGCCCGCCAGATAAAAGCACACCATCATCACCAATTTCAGACTCAAAACCCTCAGGTAAGCCTTCAATAAAATCCATACATCCAGCTTGTTCAGCACATTCCTTGAGTCTACTAGCATCAATTTCGTCATCACCATATGCAATATTTTTGGCAATAGTGTCATTAAATAATGATGGGGATTGATTTACGATAGAAATTGATGATCTTAAGTGTTTAAGAGAATAATCATTAACGGATATTCCATCTATTTTTATATCACCAGATGTATGATTATAAAAACGTGGTATTAGATTTGCTATTGTAGACTTACCAGAACCAGATTTTCCAACTATTGCGACCGTTTCATTTTTAGCAATTTGAAATGAAACATTATTTATAATTAAACCACCGGTATTATATGAAAAGGAAACATCTTTAAATTCAATATTACCTTCTATAGTATTAGTATTTTCACCTGTATTATCCTCATTTTCTTGATCTAATTGATCAAAAATTTCATTAGCAGCAGCCAAGCCTTTTTGAATTATGATATTTACATTAGAGAGCTGTCTAATTGGTTTAGCCATTAGACCTGCAGCAGTAAAAAAGGCTACAAAGGTTTCTGCATCAAGAGATATGCCTAATTGAGAGCCTAAAGCAAAAAAAGCAACTAGTGATAGTGATATTGAAACAAGTATCTGAATAATTGGCGTAGCAAGGTTTCCAGTAGCTTCAAGTTTTAAATTTTGATTTTTATTTGAAGTATTAGCAATAAAAAATCTATTGTTTTCATATTCTTCAGCATTAAAACTTTTTATTTCAACATGTCCATCAACAGCTTCAGAAGCAATATGGGTCACATCACCCATTGCTGTTTGAATTTTTGTTGCAAGTTTTTTCAATCTTTTTCCAGCAACATAAACTATTAATGCAATAAGTGGTGCTGTAGCAATTAATAAAAGAGTTAACTTAAAATTAAGTATTAATAAATATATAAACAATCCAACTAATAAAAATCCTTCTCTAACAAGAGTTTTAACAGCATTTGAGGCCGCACCTGACACTTGAGTAGTTGTAAATGTGATTCTATTTATTAACTGGCCGGATTGATTAGCATCAAAGTATGATTTGGGTAAATCATGAAGTTTTTGAAATAACTCAGCTCTAAGATCATGAACGATACCAAATCCAACACGAGACATAAAATAATTGCCAACAAAAAAACCAACTCCCCTACCGATAGCTATAAATATAAGAGACATAGCTAGCAAAGTATTTAAATTTTTTTCTTCAGAATCTATGTAACTAATAATTCTTCTAATCCATTCAACAGCAGCAATATCAGCAGCTGCAAATGTAATAAAACCTACGACACTTATTACAAATGACCATTTGTATCGGTAGGTATAGCTTAATATTCGCCTTAAACTGCCTGATTTCATTTTTCTATAGTTCTTATCTGAACTTCATTAAATCCATATTTATTTAAGATGTCCATTATACCTACAATCCATATATGAAGTGATGAAGCTTCGGCACTTAAAATAATTGAGTTATCAGTACTGTCTAGCTCAAAAATAACCTGTTCTATTTCTTTGATATTACTTATATTTAGCGCCTTACCATTAATATAAACACTACCGTCTGCAAGAATGGAGATCTCGTTATTAGTAGATTCGACAATGTTATATTCAAAAGATTCAGTTTTTGGTAAATCTAAAGATAAGAATTGAGAGTCACCAACTTTGGATGTAACAACAAAGAATATAACGAGCAAAAAAACAATGTCTATTAATGGCGTTATCTCAATAGAGAATGATGATTTTTGTTGATTTAAAAACTTCATTTATTAATAACATCAATAAATCTTGAAACTTCAATTTGTAAGGTGATTAAAAGGTAGTTAACTTTTTGTTCAAAATATTTATGAAGCACTAAGCCCGGTACAGCAATAAGTAAACCAAAAGCTGTTGTAATTAATGCCTGGGATATTCCTGAAGCTAAAGCATCTGGATTAGCGCCAGTTGTCTCACTAAGACCTGTAAATGCCACAATCATTCCTATAACAGTACCAAGAAGACCTAATAATGGACTAATAGTAGCAATGGTACCAAGCATATTTAAATTTCTTTCTAGCAGATATTTAACTTCGATTGCTTTTTCTTCAATTTTTGATTCAAGATTCTCTCTAGGAAGATCTTTATATTTTATGCATGACATCAAAAGAAAGCCTAGGGAAGATAATTCAGATATTTCTTCAGCTTGTTTGTTATTTATTAAGTTTTTATTATGCAAATTAACAATTTGATTTGTTAAACCGCTTGGTGAAACAAGTCTTAATTGTAAAAACCATAATCTTTCTACAGATATAGTTATTATTAGAATGCTACATGCTAATAAAGGCCACATAAATGGACCACCAGCAATTATAAATTCTGTCATTTAAGCCTCAGTTAATTTGTTATCTTCTAACTTGTAAATTTTATCAAAATTCTTAATAAAATTATTGTCATGTGTAGCTGTAATTAAAGCAACCTTATAAGTTTTTGATATTTCAAATAATAATTTTTGAATAATAGATGCGTTTTTCTCATCAAGATTACCAGTGGGTTCATCTAAAAAAATAAATTTTGGTTTATTTATTAACGCTCTAGCAATAGCAACTCTTTGTTTTTCACCGCCTGATAATTTCCAAGGTAAGTGATTGAGCCTGTTTGCCAAACCAACTTCTTCAATAATTTGTAAAGCATCATTTCTATAAATTGAATTATTAGCAATCTGTGTGGGTATTAGTACATTTTCTAGAACAGTTAAGTCTTCTAATAAATGATGAAATTGATATACAAAACCAAAATTTAATAATCTATGTTTACTTAAAGTAGTATTATTAAAAGTATTGATACTATGACCATCATAGAAAATCTCACCATCCGATGGTTTATCAAGAGAAGCTAATATATGTAATAAAGTTGATTTACCGGCTCCAGATTCACCTGATATAGCAACTAAATCAGCCTCATTAATAGATAAATTTACATTATTAAGAACATCAATCTTGTTATCTCCTACATGAAAAGACTTAGATAGGTTTTTACATTCAATACTATTCATGTCTAAGTATCTCAATAGGATTTAATTTTGTAACTCTCAATGCTGGAATTAATGATGAAATAATACTAAATAGAAATGATAAAAAGCATATAAAGGCAATCTGCTTATAATCAATAAAATATGGGAAATAGTTTATAAAATATGCATCCAAAAGGTTTCTTTGCATAATATTTTCTAGCAACTCTATAAAACTATTTAAGTTTAGTGTAATTATTAGCCCTAATATAAGACCAAAAGATAAGCCTATTAGACTAACCATTAACCCCTGAAAAAAGAAAATCATTACAAGTTGATTATTATTAGCACCAATCGTTTTTAAAATACCGACTTCTCTTTCCTTGGATTTAACTGTCATTACAATAGTTGATAACACAAGAATAGAAGCAACAGCGACAATCAAGAAAAGCATAAGACCAATCAATAATTTTTCAAATTGTATAGCTTCAAAAAGTGTGCCGTGAGTTTCTTTCCAAGAAGATACTCTTAAACCAGAGTTATCAGGAATAGCATTATAAGCAATCATATCAGCTTGAAATAAATCAGATGTTTTGATTCGTATTGATTGAGTTTTATCATTTAATGATTTTAATTTTTGACCAAGTTCATGAGAGATTAAAACTAATGATTGGTCAATTTCAGCTCTAAGTTCAAAAATTCCAACGACTTCTAAATTTATGGATTTTGGATAAGACCCAATAATAGATGTTTTTATATCAGAGGTTGTTATTGAAATTGTATCGCCAACGAATACATTTAAATAAGATGCAAGCCATGAGCCTATGACAATTGAATTTTCTTTATCTAAATTATTTAAAGATCCATAAATCATGTACTCAGGGAGAATTGATATTTCTTTTTCTGATTTGAAATCTATACCATTTACAGAAACCCCTTTGCTTGTTGAATTTGCAGTAATTAAAGCTTGAAATGCAATATATGGTACAGCCTCAATTACATCATTTTCTTCTTTTATTTGATCTATTAAATTTTTAAAGTCATCTAAAGGTTCATCAGAAAAAATTACAGCATGTGGTACTACGCCTAAAATTCTGTTTTGAAGTTCTTTTTCAAAACCATTCATTACAGACATGACTATCACAAGGCTTGCAACACCTATAGAAAGGCCTGATATCGCTAAAAATGAAGTAAATGAAAAAACTCCTCCTTTATTAGATTTAAAGTACTTAAAAGCTAATTTAAGAGGAAGTTTAAACACGGAGATATTATTTTAATAATCTTTTTAATAAGTTTTCTATGCTTTTAGTATAAGGAGGTCTGATATCATCAAAAAGCTTATCAAATTTAAAGCCAACATCTTTATAAAAAGCTCTTGGATTTGAAAAATTTTTAAAACCATCAAAAGATTGATATCTGCCCATTCCGGAAGGCCCAACACCTCCAAAAGGTAAATCTTTTTGTTGAATGTGGCCTACAACATTATTGATAGTCACACCGCCTGAAGAGGTATTATTCATGATTAAATCTTCTTCATTTTTATCAGTTCCAAAATAATACAAACCTAATGGCCTATCTTTAGAATTAATTGTTGAAATAGCTTCATTTAGATCCTCGTATTCTAAAACTGGTAAAACAGGACCAAAAATCTCTTCATTCATGATCTTCATGTCATCAGATGTATTGGTAACTATCGTTGGAGGGATTTTATAGTGTTGTTGTTGAGAAAAATCTTCATTTGCAGGATTAATCTGTTTTACATCAGCGCCCTTTTCTTTTGCATCTTCAACCAACGAATTAATTCTATCGTAATGTCTTTGATTAATAATTGAAGAATAATCATCATTATCTTTTATGGTTGGATAAAAATCTTTAACAGCATTTTCGACCTCAGATATAAATTCATCCTTCTTTTCTTTATGAACAATAACATAATCAGGTGCGAGACATATTTGTCCAGCATTAAGTGTTTTACCAAACATAATTCTTTTAGCTGAAGCTTTCATATCAGCAGAATTTCCAATTACTACTGGAGATTTACCACCAAGCTCCAATGTTACAGGTACAAGGTTCTGTGAAGCAGATTGCATTACATGTTTACCAATATTTCCTGAGCCAGTATATAAAAGATGGTCAAAATGAAGTTTAGTAAAAGCTTCACCAACCTCAGGACCACCTAGAAATGTAGCAAACTCATTTTCATCATATGCTTTGTCACATAAATCTTTTATTAGTGATGCTGTAATTGGTGTTAATTCACTTGGCTTATGCATAACTTGGTTGCCAGCAGCAAAAATTGCAGCCAATGGTCCAAATGATAAATTCACTGGGAAGTTCCAAGGAGATATCATTCCGACAGTTCCTAATGGTTCATACTTAACATATGATTTAGCTCCAAATAAACCAAATGGAAAATTTGAAGAACGTTTTTCTGTTTTAGTCCACTTCTTAATATTTTTAATTGCATTATTAATATCAGGAATAACACTATAAGCATCTGTCATTATTGATGTGTTTTTTGATCTATTTCCATAATCTTCATTTAATGCATCAACAAAATCATATCTATTATCCATGATTAGGTTCTTTAATCTGTTTAATCTGTCTATCCTTAATTCTATTGAAGGAATACCTTCATTAATAAAATGTTTCTTTTGAGCATCTAGAACTCTTTGCATTTCATGTATATTATTTTCCATCATTCCCCCTAGCTTCTATTAGCTTTATCTTTATCATTAGATGACCTTATCATAGCTCTAAGCTGTTCCCAATCATCTTCACTAACTTTATCAAGATTTGAAAAAGTACCACCACCGGTTAAATATTGTGCTCCATCTATTGCGATTGTCTGACCGGTTAAATAATCACATCCATCAGCCATTAAAAAAGTGGCTAGATTTTGAAGCTCAGACATTTCTCCAAGCCTGCCAACTGGAACACTACCCATAAACTCAGAATCGTTATTACCTCCTGGATTTAGTCTTTCCCATGCTCCTTTAGTAGGAAATGGTCCTGGAGCAATAGCATTAACTTTAATCCCATATTTTCCCCACTCTGCTGCAAGTGATTGTGTCATAGCATTCAAACCAGATTTAGACATTGCTGAAGGAACAACGTAAGGTGAGCCAGTCCACACCCAGGTGGTTAAGATAGAAATAATTGATCCTTTATGTTTTAAATCAATCCATCTTTTTCCAACTGAGTGTGTTATATAAAAAGTACCGTGAAAAACTATGTTTGCAATTGCATCAAAGCCTTTGTGAGATAAATCTTTGGTTGGTGAAATAAAGTTACCTGCTGCATTATTAACAAGACCATCAAGAGGAGCATCTTGAAAAATTCTATCTATATAATCCTCTACATCATTGGATGCTCTTATATCTAAGGTTTCATATTTAACATTTACGTTATATTTATCTTCAATTTCAGTAGCTGTTTCTTTAAGTACATTTTCTCTTCTACCACAAATATATAAATCTGCACCATGTTGAGCATAATGTGATGCCATCTCTTTACCTAAACCTGTTCCGCCGCCTGTTACAAGTATTCTTTTATTTTTAAGTAAGTCATCTTTAAACATTATTATTCCCTCAAATTAGTTACATCAATTATGGCATCAGCCCATTTATCTGAATAGTTAAGGGACGGAACATAGTCAAGTATTTCACCGCCAGCCTCTGCAAATAACTCTTGATATTCATCACCTATTTCTATAATAGTTTCTAAACAATCAGCAGTAAAAGCAGGTGAAAAAACTAAAACTTTTTTATGATTATTTTTTGGCAGATCCTCTAAAACCTTGTCAGTAAAGGGGTCTAGCCATTTATTAGTGAGCCTTGATTGAAATGTAACCTCATAATTTGATTCGTCTAAATTTAACTTATTTGCAATAAGTTTGGTTGTTTCATAAACAGTTGCTTTATAACAAAACTTATTTTTATTGGTTATACCAATTTCACAATCATTATCAGCACATAAGCTATCGGTATAAACTTTATCTACGTGACTATTGGGTACACCATGATAACTAAAGATAACTTTATCATAGGAGTTTATATCAAATTCTTTAGCTTTATCTATCCATGCATCAATAAAAAAAGGATTGTTATAGAATTGATTAATAAAAGTAATTTTAGGTATTACCCACTTATTAGCTAAGCATCTAGACACCTCTTTATAAACTGAACCAGTAGTGGCTGCGGCATAATGAGGAAACAATGGCAGTACGATAATTTCATCTGGATTATCTATTAATATTTCGTCAAGAACATTTTTAATGGATGGAGATTGGTATCTCATAGCATACCTGACATTAATATCAGGTAATTTCTTAGATAAAACTTTTGAAAGCTCTTTAGTATTATGTAATAAAGGCGAGCCGTATTCCGAATGCCAAACTTTTTTATATATCTTTGATGAATTAAAAGATCTAATTGGGCAAATAATAAAATTAACTAAAAAAAATCTTAATATAGGATTTATATCAATAACCTTCTCATCAGATAAAAACTGTCTTAAATACTTAAAGACACTCCAATATGAAGGAGTGTCAGGGGTTCCAAGATTAATTATTAACAAGGTTTTATTCATAATAATTTATTTTTTACTAAATACCGGATTAATTATTATAAATATAAAACAAAGAAGACACAGTATTGATGAAAAATAATACAAGAATGAGGGATTGATTGCATATATAGGCATAGCAACTATTGGAGTTAATATATGGCCTATGGGGTATACAGAACCTAAATAACCAGCAACTGATCCTTGGTGCTCTGGTGATTGTGCCAATGATAAAGATGAAGATATTGCAGGTCTTAATAGCCCACCACCAATACCATTAACAATAATAGCAAGATAATAGACTGATATTTTAGGATAAAAAGCCATCATACAATATGAAAAACTAAGCAATAAAGTACCGTATATTAGTAGTTTAGTGGTACTTAAAGGGTAAGCATCGGTAAAAAGATATTGACTTACTATAGTTGATATAGAAAGAAGAGCAAAAGTCATACTTATAACTACTGGTAGGTCTTCAATTGATGGAAAAGTATCAAATATATAAAAACCTATAGTTTGTATCAATGAGGCTAAGCAAAGACTTGATATCGAAGCTAAAAATAAAAAAGGCCAAACACTATGTGATCTCCATGAAACTTTGGATGACTTATCAGAATTATTCTTAGATAAAGAGGATGTATTTTCTATATTTTTAAATATACCGATGGATGCTACCAAGCCCAATAAACTAAATACATAAAAAGGTGTCTCTTTAGAAATTAATATTAAAAATCCACCTATTAATGGTCCTGCAACTGTTCCAATTAAAAAACTTGATTCAAGTCTAGCGAATTTAACAGTTCGTTTATCTTCAGAAGAAGTATCAGCAACATAAGCAAAAGCTGCAGGTCTTGTTGCAGAGCCTAATAAGCCATTTAACATTCTTCCAAATACAAGCAAAGGAAATAGAAAAGCCAAATCTAAAAGATTTTTTTCAACTAGAAATAAGGGAGTGATCATTGCAACAAGTGAAGCTGAATATCCAATTAACCCTAATACAGCAATATTTCTTCTGCCATATTTATCACTTGCTCTGCCCCATGCAGCACTTGTTAAAGCCCAGCCTATTGCTGAAAAGGCAAATATTGCAGATGTTTGAACTTCGCTAAGACCTAATTCTCTAGCTAACGGGGGAACAATAACAAAAACAAATGATTGACCTAAACCAACTGTAAATAAGCCAAATTTAAGCCAGGCTGAACCAAGGTTTTTCATTAAGATATTTTATTGATTCCTATAGAGCTTCTAATTGATGAAATCATTTCTTGTGCAATTACGCGAACTTTCTTTGAACCATCACTCAATAAATCATTGATAAAATCATTGTCACTAGATAATTCGTTATATTTTTCTCTTATTGGTATCATTTCAAGATTAATGCAATCAAATAGTTTATTTTTTGCATCTCCCCAACTTATACCCTTTTTATAATCTTCTTGGAACTCCTCAACCATTTGTTGTGTCGCAAAATGTTTATAAAGAGAAAAAACAGTACAATTTGAAGAATCTTTAGGTTCACCGGGTTCAAGTGAATTAGTTACAATTTTTGCTACCGATTTTTTTAATTGTTTTTCTGAACTTAATAAAGGAATTATATTTCCATATGATTTTGACATTTTTTGTCCATCTAAACCTGGTACTGTTTCATCTTTAGATTGGATTAAAGCTTCGGGTAAAACAAACGTCTTTTTATAAAGATGATTAAATCTTCCAGCAATATCTCTTGTCATTTCAATATGTTGTATCTGATCAGCGCCAACGGGTACGTGTGTAGCATTAAACATTAGTATGTCAGCTGCCATTAGAACAGGATATGAAAATAAGCCCATAGTTATACCTTTATCTTCATCTTCCTTATTTACAGTAGTTGCAGCTTTGTACGCATGTGATCGATTCATTAAGCCCTTTGCAGTTACACAGTTAAGAATCCAGCTTAGTTCTAATATTTCAGGCACATCAGACTGTCTATAAAAAAAAGATTTATTAGGATCTAATCCTGATGACAACCATGCTAATGCAACATTTTTAACTGACTCGCTTACCTCAGACTTATTCGAATTTTTAATAATTGCATGATAATCAGCTAAAAAATAAAAAGATTCATCAAAATCTTCAGCTAGCTTAAGGGCTGGTTTAATGGCTCCTAAATAATTTCCAATATGAGGAGTACCAGTTGTCGTAATACCTGTTAGAATTCGTTTTTTCATTTGCTATAATTATAAACTTCAAAAGAGATTAATGTGAAAACAAGTCAAGATTTATTTAAACAGTTAGATGAGGTAGAAGCTTTATTTTCAAAAGGCTCAATTAAAATTGCTCAAAAAAAAGTAAGAGAAGTTATCTCTAAATCTAAAGAGCTGGAAAAAGTTCCTAACAAGCTTAGACATAAACTAAATTTTGCAATTGGACAATCTAGATATTTTGATGACATGTCATCTTTTGCCACTAATCCGAAAAGAGAAGAATTAATTAAAGAAATAACTAAAATTGTAGAAAATTCACTTGAGAGCCCAAAGAAACAAGCTCACTTAATTCATGAAATTCAAACCAAATGGCAGCTTCTTGATTTATCGAGCAGACCAGCATCAAAAGAACAGTGGAATAAATTCAATGAACTTACTAACAAAGCATGGGAACCATGTAGTGAATACTTTGATGAACTTAAACAAATCAAGATAAATAACGCCACACAAAGAATAGAAATAATTAATAGTATTAATAAATACGTTCAAGATAATTCATCTAACTGGCCGAAACCCAAAGAGTTAATACAGTTCTTAAGACAATCTTTTGATGATTGGCAAAAGTTTGCACCAGTTTTGGACAAAGATCTCAATAAATTAAGAAATGCATATTTTGAAGCTAAGAAACCTATTAACGATGCTATAAAAAAACAAGAACAAATAGTTATTAAAGCTAAAGAGGCGTTGATAGAAAAGGTTAATGCTATTTCTGATGAAGATAATGACATATGTATTAAAAAATTTAATGATTTAAAAAATGAATGGAAGAATGCAGGATCAGCTGGCAGAAAAGCAGATAATAAATTATGGGATAAATTTAATAAATCAGCTGATAGATTCTTTAATGCAAAAAAAGAAGTTATAGATGATGAGTTATCAAAAGCAAACGAACTTTTATCTCAACTTGATAGTGGTGAAATTTCTGTCAATGACATTGCAAAAAGCTTAAATGATTTAAAAAATATATCTAAAACAAAAGAATATCATTCAATTCAAAAACAAATAAATAACAAAAGAAAGGAACAAGAATCAGAAAAGAAAAAAATTACAATTAATGCATATTCAAATCTTCTTGATGCCTTTATAAAAAATGAATTAGATAAAAATGAAACTCCCTCCTCCATAAAAAATAAATTAAATGATAAAGCATTAAACAAATCTAATACCGAAGCATTAGTTTATGCTTGTGTAAAGTTAGAGGCTCTTGCGGGTATTGATTCTTTAAAAAAAGATGCTCAATTAAGACAATCTATTCAAATGGAAATGCTTACAAATAAATTTAATAAAGTACCTGATAAGCTTAATTCTCTAGATGATTTAATAATTCATTTTATTAATAATATTTCATCCAAACCGACTGCTGCAGAGAAAACTCTCTGGAAAAGAATATCAAAAACTATTGAAACCCTTCTTTAGTTATTAAGATCTTTTTTCGAGTTGCTGAAGAATCTCCATGTGCCTTTTCTTATCTAGAGAATAAAAATAAAAGAATAAAATAGGAATTATAAGCAATATAGGTCCAACTACTCCTTGAACAAAAAATAACGCATATGCTTGATCATATGATGGTGTTTCTGCAGTAATATTAAGAACCCATAATGTTAATCCACCGGTTAAAGAACCTAAAGCGGTATTAACTTTTTGAACAAAAGAAACGGCTGAATATAAAACTCCTTCCTGTCTCTTTCCACTTTGAAGGTCTACCTCATCAGCTATATCACCTACCATGGCATCTCTTGCCATATTTCCAGCAATACTTAAAGTTGATATAAAAATTAATGGTATACAGAGAAATAAAACTAATGAAGTTGTACCTTTCTCAGGAGTAAATCCCAAGTTATATGAAATAAATGCAATTGGTGCTGATAAAGCAACACCTAGAACACATAATAAGACAAAATTTCTTTTGCCAATTTTATCTACAAACTTTGGAGTTATATAAAATGCTAAAAAAGCAGCACCAAAGTATACATATAAGAAAATTCCAATTTGACTTCCTTTCAGGCCCCAAAAATCTGTATTAATAAATAAGGTTAAGCTATTTAATAATCCCCATGAAATTGAGAGAGTAAGACTTCCTAAAAAAAATAAAATAAAAGATTTGTTTGATATCGCAATTTTTAATTCTTTTATTATTTGTTTGAGAGAAACTGCTTCGGTCCATTTTGATAAAAATTGAATTTTATCAGTTGTTCTTACTGATGAATAAAGCAAAGATATAACCATAAATATTGCGCCTG
>Ga0181597_10000256_pt1 | contig 58014 bp, 63 predicted proteins | sample 041ome_5_FD_148647 | JGI IMG/M metagenome (GOLD analysis project Ga0181597, IMG submission 148647) | Coastal salt marsh microbial communities from the Groves Creek Marsh, Skidaway Island, Georgia - 041403US metaG (spades assembly) | ecosystem: Environmental > Aquatic > Marine > Intertidal zone... | reverse complement strand
CGGCCTGTGCAGCATCGCGATTTAGAAGCGCGGTAATGATGTCATTATGTTGGGCGCAAACAATCTGTACCCGCTGCGCCGTGTCCAACGTTGTTTTGCCCAAAAGCATCAACGTATTCGACAAATCATGATAACAGTGATTGAGGAATTGATTGCCTGCCGCATCGACTATGCACAGATGAAATTGACGATTGATCCGCGCGACAGCGTGGTCTGAATTGCCGGCATCTGCCATGTCCTCATTTAAAGAAATCATAGTTTCTATCTCTGCCTGTGAAGCATGCAGGGCTGCCATTTCAGCGGCTGTTGCCTCTAACACAATGCGCATTTCATAGAGTTCAACAATTTCTTTCTGCCCGAGCTGTCGTACCATAGCGCCAATCCGGGGGGTGTGGCGCACGATACCTTCTGCTTCAAGCCTGCGTATGGCTTCACGAATAGGGGTTCGGCTGACACTAAAACGCTGCGCTAACTCTGTTTCAAGTAAACGGTCACCAGGTAAAATATCTCCGCTTTGAATTGCGTCAAAGAGCTTATCATATGCCGTTTCAGCATTTTTCATCGTAGTTTTTCTCAGGGTCTTGTAAGTTTATACACAGTGTGTATACACGTGGATACAATTTTGACAAGCCCATGCAATAGGATTGGGTCAGGTGTGATGGAGAATTCAGAGTATGACATAGTGGTGATTGGCGGAGGCAACGCCGCGTTGTGTGCGGCGATCACAGCGCGTCGCACAGGCGCCAAGGTTCTGGTTCTTGAGGCTGCGCCAAAACCCTATCGCGGGGGCAATTCACGCCATACGCGGAATTTTCGTTGCATGCATGACGGCCCACTTGGCGTTTTGTCAGATACCTATGATGTCGATGAATATTACGAAGATTTATTAAAGGTGACCAAGGGTCAGACTGATGAGGCGCTGGCCAAAATGACCATCGAAACCTCTGCCGAATGTTATCCGTGGATGGAGGAGCAGGGTATTCGGTTTCAGCCGTCCTTATCGGGCACCCTATCCCTTGGGCGCACCAATGCGTTTTTCCTTGGTGGGGGTAAGGCATTGGTAAACGCGCTGTATCGCACTGCTGAAAATCTGGGTGCAGACATTCGATACGAGGCGCATGTTGATCATCTTGAACGCGATGGAAACCAAATCGCTCAGGTCCGTGCAACGATTGCAGGTATGGAACAGGTGTTCAAACCCCGTGCTGTCATCGCCGCATCGGGTGGGTTTCAGGCAGATATTGATTGGTTGGCGCGTGCATGGGGCCCAGCGGCCAAGAATTTTCTGATCCGTGGAACGCCCTATAACCGGGGTGTTGTTCTGAAGGATTTGTTGGATCAAGAGGTTGAAAGCGTTGGTGATCCAACACAGTGCCACGCGGTGGCAATTGATGGGCGGGCCCCCAAGTATGACGGTGGTATCGTCACGCGTTTGGATTGTGTGCCCTTTTCGGTTGTTGTGAATAAAGATGCTGAACGGTTTTACGACGAAGGCGAAGATGTCTGGCCCAAACGGTACGCGATTTGGGGCCGTTTGGTTGCTGCTGAAAAGGACCAAGTCGCCTATGCAATCATTGACTCGCGTTCCATAGATTTATTCATGCCATCGGTGTTCCCTCCCATTCAGGCAGAAACTATCGAAGGCCTGGGGCAGCAACTGGGTCTGAACACAAATGCATTGCGCGCCACAATTGATGGGTTCAATGCGGGGTGCCAAGAGGGGGAATTTAAACCGATCGAACTGGATGGACTGGCTACATCGGGTGTGACACCTGCAAAAACAAACTGGGCGCGCCCAATTGTGGAACCCCCGTTTTACGCATATGAACTGCGCCCGGGCGTGACCTTCACCTATCTAGGGCTAAAGGTTGATGAAACCGCGCAAGTTCAATCAGCAGATGGCGCGATCGAAAACCTGTGGGCCGCGGGTGAAATTATGGCAGGGTCAATCCTTGGGCAGGGGTATCTGGCGGGATTTGGAATGACGATTGGAACCGTCTTTGGTCGGTTGGCAGGAAAAGGAGCGGCAGAATATGTACGATAACCCCATCCAAGAGGCCCGCCGCCAAGTCGAAATTTGCAATGCCTGTCGATATTGCGAAGGATACTGTTCGGTCTTTCCCACAATCACATCAGCGCGTGCTTTCAGCGATGGCGACATCACGCATTTGGCCAATCTGTGTCACAACTGTCGGGGATGTTACTATGCTTGCCAATACACGGATCCCCATGAATTTGACCTAAACCTGCCCAAAGCGCTGGCCGAGGTGCGTCATGACAGCTGGAAACAAAATGCTTGGCCTGTAGGTTTTAGCGCGCTGTTTGATCGCGCTGGCGTGCTGATTGCGGGTCTGTCGGTGTTGGTGGCGACGGTGTTGTTCTACGCCATCGCCAACTTTGACATCGGGGGTGGCGATGGGTTTTACGCCTATATAACCCACTCTGTCCTTGTTGTTATCTTTGCGCCTGTGTTCTTGCTCCCTCTTTTCGCGTTGGGAATTTCATTGCGATCTTATTGGCATACAGCAGGGGGCGGTGCCATTCGCCTATCGGATCTGCGTGCCGCCTTTACATCTGCCGCACAGATGAAAAACCTACAAGGCGGGCATGGTGATGGCTGTAATTTTGAGGCAGAAGATGCCTTTACACCTTGGCGCCGATGGTTTCATCACTTCACACTATACGGGTTCCTTTTGTGCTTTGCGTCCACATTATCGGGCACGGTGCTGCACTATGTCTTTGATCTTCAGGCCCCATATGGTCCCTTTAGCCTGCCAAAGCTGTTGGGCGTCCCAGGTGGCATTGCGCTGTGCATTGGGACATTGGGTTTGGGCTATCTCAAAACCAAGGCGGACCCTAATTTAGGCGCACCGCGGGTTTGGGGGGGCGAAATGGCCTTCTTAGTGTTGTTATTTGGGGTCAGTGCAACGGGCCTTGCCCTATATAGCGCGACAGGATCAGCCCTGGTATCAGTGTTGCTGCCACTTCATTTGGGGCTGGTATTCGTGTTTTTTATCCTGACGCCTTATTCAAAAATGGCGCATGGATTTTATCGTATGGCCTCCCTGATCCAAGAGGCTGCTCTTAGACGTGCCCGGGAGCAGTGATTAGCTACTCGACCATGCCTATTCTGTCTTTCAAAACCAGCCCTGAGATCATCAAACTTGCCGTTATCCTGTATGTGAGGTTTTTGTATGATTAAGCGGTTCTAAATACTGTGTCCCGCCATTGGTTGGAGACACAGTGTTTGATCCAATCCATTTAAAAACTCAAAAACACACCAAGCACACACTTTTTGCTGTGTTTTTATGGTGAGATTCCGTGGTCCGACACTGTGTCCACAACCTAGTGAAAGAACACAGTTCTCAGTTTGATGGATCGCAAAATTATCACTGAAACAAAAGAATGCCCTGCAAACCGAAAGCTACCACAACGCCCATTATTATCGCTCCCAATTGCAGGATGCCACCATAAGGGAGAGGCCCAAGCTTCTTATGTTGGATGGTTGAGCAAGTGGTGCAAGCGCTCGCGTGTCTGGAAATTATCCATCTGCATTGTTTGCATCTGTTTTTATTCGTCATGTAGATCCTAACAATGGATTTCTTAAAAAGTGAGGCTAGTGAACCATTGCCAGAACGCCAGCCTCACAATATTTGCCACAGTTTGTGTAGAAGCGGCAAATTACAATGTTTGATAAGTCTCGATTGAGGCCAGGTGGGATGCTGGGTAAGCGTAACCTGGCCCCAAGAGATCTGCTGCGAACAGGAAGCTGCAGCAAATTATTATGATTTCCCAATTTGTTGCAGTGCTTGATTTCGCATCAAAACATTGGGCCTGATAAAATTCTGGAGCACTCCCTTGCTAGCAACAGAAGTAGTAATAAAACTAGAACGACGCTTAATTTATTGTTCATGCTGGGCGCCTGTAGAACGGCGACCCAGTCTTAATTCGCGCAATCGTGCAATTTTCTTTGCTTTTTCATTTTCTTCATCTGCGAGAATTTGCTTGTATATTAACTCTGTCTTTTCATAGCTATTCAGTTTCTTATCCAATGTTTGCTCCATGATTAAGGCACTAGCGACGCAAACAATTGTCAATAAGTGAAACTTCGTTGGCAAAAGATTGTAACAGTGAGTGTTGGCTACACGCGACACTATACCATTTGTAGGAAATAGATACCCTAAATGGGATTTTATTTAATTTTAGAGGTGGCGACGACGGTTTTTATTGATTGTACTTTTTTATTTGAATTGCCTCACGATTTCAGTTCTGTGCAGCGTGGAATATCAGCGCGCCATAAAATAGATTGGAGGTCCTTATGACCGCCCATACTGACTTTTGGTTGAATGAAGTGCTTATGCGCCATTTAGAAACAAGCAGCAAAAGATTGCGAAGCATTGCCTGTGTCGCGGGGTATGTTACACCCACTGGTCAACTAACAGCTACTGGACGGGTCTTTGCTGCAAATATCAAGATATCTGACCCATGGCTAGTGCAGAACGATTTGCGCTGACACGGATATACTTAATTTGACGGATCAGTTTTCTGGACCTTTGAATAAAGTTTCCGCACACTTTGCGGCTTAATATCAATGTTTCCCTCTCTCAGGGCGGCTAACAATAGTTGCTCAAAAAGCGAAGGAATATTGTTTTCTTCGATAGGGCCTGATGCGATGTCAGGACTGTTGTGGGTTATTTCGCGATAAATTGCCGAAAGTGCGTGAACGATTTCAGTTGCCTTTACACCATTGTAGAGACCACGTTTCGATTTAAGCCAACCACGCGCCGATGCGATCGAACGTAACATTAAATGTTGGTGCTGAATTATGTGCAGATCAAAGTCTTCAAAAACTGTGTTATCTTTCAAGAAATGTCTAATTTCAAAATTTACAAGAATTCTTGTTTGTGGTGACGCTGCCTTCCATTGGTTAGAAATAGCTGAGACATCGATTTTATTTTTCAGTAAAAGTTCCAACTTAGTTAACTCTACGCTGACAAGATTTTTCTCTGCAGCCAAAGAATGGCGGTCAAATTGTTCAGTTGTAGCAGCAAGTGTAATGGCATGTTGTATCTTTGCCTCCCAAAACGCGACTTGGTGTCGATTGAGGTTAAGCCTGAGGAGTGCAAGTTTTAGCGTCGTCATGTGTCTATGCTTTACATGACAAGGCGTAATTATGCGATGTTTAAGGTGATAAAACTTTTGTGACTAACATCGCGTCATTGGCCGTAATTGTTGTCCCCAAATTTGGATTATCCGGACAAACATCGAATTCGTTTGTGTAATGACGTTAAACAGTATAGATGATCAAGAGAACTTCTTTTCGCTATCCCTCTGTTGTTACCTGCAGTGTTCTTTGATCGATGAGGATTAATGAACTCAAGTTGCGCTTGTTTCGTGCGACCTAGCAATATAATGGAGGCAGCGTCATGCAGAACGGCACGGTAAAGTGGTTTAACCCTACAAAGGGGTTTGGATTCATCAGACCTGATATTGGTGAGAAAGATATATTCATCCATAAAACCGCTGTGATTAATTCGGGTGTTAAATACCTCGGAGAAGGTCAGAAAGTAACCTTCGAAACAGAAATCACTTCCGGTGGAAAAGTAATAGCCAGCAGCTTAACGTTGGTGGACTAAGCAGAACAAGAATTTGAGTTCTTGACATGCGATGAGCGCACGCAAGCTCAATAAGCCCCTCATATTCAAGCATATAGGCCTGAATGTGTATCAATAGTCATTCATAAAAAGGATACAAAAATGGGATATTCCACACCAAAGAAGCAGCTGGATTTAAAAGAGTTTTTAAGTACGCCAGCAAAACGGCTACCCTATAAAAAGAAGTTTTCACAGGTTCAGGTTACTCAAAAAACGCAAGATGAAACCGAACAAAACGGAAATGAAACGAAGTGAAATTAAAGAAAGAAAACATTGATGATTGAAGTGAATTGGGGAGAAACAATTACCCTATATGCCCCAAAGTATAAAAAGATTGAGCATTTTTGCACTATTGAAAAGGCGCAGTATTGGTTGAGATGTAAATGGCCAGAGATGACCGCTCAAAGATCTGAGGCACTGTTGAAAACACAGTTGGCTATGGATTGTTTGATCCCAGTTGGTGAAGCAAAGAATGCCTTTATTACCGCCGCACACGCGGCCGGTTACAGTACACGCACTGCTACATAGATGCGTGTATTTCTAAATGAGCACACTATTAACGAGATTTGTCTTTTTGACGATCGAGTTGAGACAGATCCAAAAAATCAAGGATATTTAAGAAAAATGCTACTTAGTTTTGACGACGCATGCTAAATCGGGAACACCTTTTTATCGCTATTTTACTTCTAGTTTTATTCGGCATCGAATTTTCTCGTGTCTTTGCACCACCTGTTTATTCTTGAAAATTTAGTTGGATTGAAAATCATACTTCGTAAGACATGCTGATTTTCTATTTTTGGAATAACAATAAAAACTTGCGCGATAATGATCCATTAAGTGCCGTAGGTAGCTTTTGACTGTGAGACCTAAGTGTTGCGATTGTGGAGATTAAAATTTTATGTCCAAAATTCATGGTGAAGTCATAGTCCGTTTAGATAAGTTACTATCATCGCTAGGTTACGGTTCACGTAAGAGTATCTCTGGCATGGCAAAAAAAGGAATTATAGTCCTGGATCATAGCAGGATTCATGATTCCTCGCACAAGGTTAATATAACTTCGGATGTGCGGGACCGATTATATATCAAAGGTGAAAAGTTGGATCCAATGCCAGGCATGGTCCTTATGATGAATAAGCCTAAAGGTGTGACTTGTTCACACAAAGAAGTCGGTAAGCTGGTGTATGATTTTTTGCCTGATCGATGGAGGTATCGCACACCTGCGCTGTCAACGATAGGACGTTTGGATAAAGAAACATCTGGGTTACTGTTGATTACGGATGATGGTGCGCTGTTACATAAAATCATTAGTCCGAAAAATCATGTGAAAAAGGTTTATTTAGTGGATGTCGCAGATCCATTGACAAAAGATGCTGTCGATATTTTTACCTCAGGAGCTTTGATGCTCAGGGGTGATAGTAAGCCTTTAGCGAGCGCTGAATTGAAAATGATCGGCCCGAAGCGTGCTTTGATCACGATAACTGAAGGTAGGTACCATCAAGTTCGTAGAATGTTTGCTGCGATTGGAAATCGAGTTGTACGACTTCATCGTACTCAAATTGGTGGGTTGAAGTTACCCGATACTTTGGATGAGAGTAGCTGGAAAAACCTCTCACCCAGGGACATAAGCTTGATTTTTGATTAAACTGGTCAGATATGCAGTTTAGCGTCTTATTTAATATTGAGTTAGAATTTCTTTAAAACAATTTCCGCAAACTCACGCTATGCGTGTGCGATCCAAAAACACATCAAACACACACTTTTTCGTAAGTTTGAGCGGTTAGACTCCGGGGCCTAACACTATGTCTCGAACCTAGTGAAAGAACACAGTTCTTGAATATCCAGTTCAGTTTGGGAACCATTGTCGATCACGTTTGAGCCAAATATTTTTTATATCATTATATGCTAGGTCTAATTCCACAGAAATAATTTCGGCTATAGAGTGACTGTCGCGCTCGCAAGCAGCAGCTTTGACTGCAGGAAATTGGGTAAAACGTGCTGACTTGTGAATGCACTGACAAACCACATGGTGGAAAAGATCAATATTTGAAATTTTGTGGTTATATCTCGGTGGACGATGAGCTGGTGAAATCGTTTCAGCGATCCACATCTCTAGAAATTCTGGTACTTTTACATGGTCGTATTTTGCTAATTGATATGCTTCTCTTAGGCCATCATAGAACTCACGATCATAACAGACACGTTCAATATGCATGTGTAAGGTGCCTTCAATAATTTTTGAGTAGCACACGTTAGTGAGCACGAATTTAATTCCCGTTATATATTGCTTGTGCCGATTAAAATATTGATGGACCCAATTACAAATTTCTGGCTCTGAAAAGTGCTCCATTAAAGACCTGAGTTGAGTCTCCTCGTCGTGTGCAAATGTTTTCACTGATGATGTAATTCTATCAGATAACAATGCGGGTCTTTCTTGAATTATGCTTGCTTGAGGAATATCTTATTTCGATAGAAGAAATAGGAAATATCTAAGCGTGGTGCCACAAAAAAATTCCTCTAAAGTATTGATACTTGGCTCTGCCCCAAATGTTGTTGCGGTTAAGGATATTGATGTCAGCTGCTATGACGAAATTATTGTAATAAATAATGCTTGGCAGGTTTTGGGATCTTGGACGGAGCATATCTTCCCATATGATTTTCCCCAAGAAAATAAGCCACTGCGTTATGCAAAGGGCCAACGACCGATTGATGAAAAGCTTTTTGTTCGAAGACAAAATGAATTTGGTGGGTTCATTTATGGAGGTGGCACCATGGCGTTTACAGCGCTCTATTGGGCATTAGGCGAGCATATGCCCTCAGAAATACATATCCTCGGTTGTGATATGGTTTACCCTGATGCCGGTAAAACTCATTTCTACGGAGCGGGTACTCCAGATCCATTGCGCGAAGATTTCACCTTGAGAGATTTGTATGCAAAGTCTGCTCGTTTTATGTGCTTAGCTGCTAGAAACGGCTGCAGTACTTATAACCTTTCAGATCAGAGTTCCAAACTTTGCTTTCCGAGACGCAGTCGAAATATTGATGATAACCCTTGCCACTTTTTGATAAATAATGCGAGCGTGCAAAGTATACTCGATCAAGAAAAGTCTCTTGGGTATTTTATTACTTCGGGACGCTACTGGGAAGCTGACTTAAAAGTAGACTTGCAAGCTTTGGATAAGGTTGACCAGCAGTGGAAAACATTATCAGCTAAAATAACGCGGCTTGATTGCTACACCTGAATTTGCTTCGTTTCTGCGTACGCAAGATCGCACCTCTCCGCTAAAATTAAATCCAGCGGATGAATATTTTTTATTTTATGGCTCCACCAAGTTACTTGTACAGAACCCCATTGTAGTACTATCACCGGATGGTGACCGACATCCTCTGCAAGCCTACTGACTTTATTTGTATAGTCTTGTGCTTCTTCAAAATTTGCAAATTTGTAAACTTTCGTGAGTTTGGGAGTGTTGTCTTCAACGACGAGCATCCATTCTTTTGAGCTTGCAGTAAAGGCGTCAATATCTTTCTGGTCGGCGGGGTCAGCTGTTTCTAAACAGGCTTCGCAAATAGGGTCCATGTTTCTCGTCCTAGTGTTATTTGTTTTCGCATTAGCGTATCATGAATTATGGGGATACCATATTTGAAGTTCATGGCATTGATCTTATGATGTTAGAGTTGAAACAGAATTATGCTGTTACCGCCAAATGTTCTGTAACTTTCGATTAAGTATCATCACTATTTTTTTGTGTGAACCAAGTTTATTAAGTTCCAGCGAATGACTAACGCCGAAATTGCTAGCAGTAAGACAGCGCCGCTTTCATACAGAAGATCAATTGTATTGATCCCTTTACCCTGTAAGATGATGAGACGGCATAGCGCAGTGATAGCGATAAATATTGGCACGGTAATAGGTATTTTGCGATACTTGTAGAAAGCAGCAACCATGCCTAATACTTCAGCATAAATGAACAAAAGCAACAGGTCGGTCAATTTGACTGCGCGTTCGGTTAATATCACCACAATTTCAACCAACACTGCATAGGCCGTCAAAAATGCAATGATCACCAACAAAGTTTTTTCTGCAATGGTAATGATCTTATACCAATCTGCCCAAGTTTTTTCCTGATCATCTTGCATGTTTGATTTCTCGTTTCTTCATTCGATCGTGATTTTGAGCTCCCAATGAGCGAAACATTTATGTAGATCGTGGGATCGCAGGATTGTCGTTGTAGAAGTTCGCAGTAACTTTGTGGAAGCCTTTATCTGTTACTCGGCCATATCCACACAACCACTTTTTCTCCATGCAATATTCGTAAGCCGCAATGCGATCCGATGCGCCGCGTTTGGCGGCAATGTTGAGCAGAGCGTCCGTGTAGTCACTATGTGTGTAAAACTGTCGCATACAATAGAGGTAGGATTGTATCAAATTGCGTCAAACAAATACTTATGCATACAATTTAAAGCAATTGTAATTTTCATATTATTCCATGAGAGAAAACACTTCTTTGTTTTGCTCTACAAAGTTTTTACCAGCTGCTGTGAGATGGCCATCTTTGCTTATGTAACCCACGGTTTGTGCTATCTCTATCGCCTTTAGTATCTCTTGCGTTTTGTATGTTTCACCAATGTTAGTTAACAACCACTGGCAAGCCCAAAACTCTTGCATGCTATCCATCACAGCTCTCTCTACTCAATGAAAGTGTTGCACGACGTAGTTTTTGTCATACCCAAGTGCGTCAGGATCGCGGCTAGCTACCCTATAGAAGTTCTTACCTAAAACAGTCACGCATCCATCCGCATCGAGATAGCCTGCATCGCGCGCGAAATTTATAATATGATCAACGTTGTGGGTTCCAATTGTATGTCCGAGGTGGCGTAGCAGCCATTCTCTTTCGACAAATTCATTTCTGATTACCATGAACCAGTACCTCCATTAGGAGTGAAGCGTCGAATATTCTGAGCTTACAGATTTCTCAAATAATAGCAAATGTTTGCGACTGAAGTTGGCTGTAACACTAAATGGTTTCCACTTCCTTCTTGTATTTGGTCATTAAATTAAAATATCGAGTGCCAGCATCAGTGAGTTGAGCATCAGCATCCAAATACCCTGCACGTCGTGCGAAAAGGATAACTTCATCTAGTTCGTCAGTTGTGAGGTGTTGGCGTAGGTCTTCTAATATCCAAGCGCGTGCTGCGTACTCTTTCGAAGTTTGCATGTGAGCCTCCATGCATGATTGAGCGTCGCGTACTCAAAGGCTACATGATTATCGGTCATTAGCAAACCTTATCGTGTGGTGTGCAATAATCGGATGGTCAGGCGTGTGCCCAACCATCCATATCAAATCATGATGTTGGAGTTTCCACACAAGCGCCTGCTTGTTCGTCCCAAGACCAACCGGCTTCACATAAATTAGCCATGCTTGCCTTCGATCCTGAGCATCCTTCTCCCCACGCAAATGCACTGGTGGTTGACATGATCAATACAAAAGTAGTCGTTGCTAGTGCTTTCATAACAGTTCTCCTTTCGTGCAATGAAGGTAGAGGTCTCAAACGAAAAATCCAACAAGCAGAAACTCAGATGATATTTGAACTGAAACCTTTCAAGCTTGGTGTGAGGGCGAGAAAATCGCGTAACATGATAAGGAGAGCCTCGCCCTCAAGGGTGCAATGCTAAGGAAACATCGTAATTGTAGTTACGTCTCAATTATTAAATGGGACCACATTGTCCTATGCGACACAATCGCGCCTTGTCTTCTTGAAAAATAAAGCAAGGTTGGTGAACTGACATTGCCACTAGGTCACCGACCTTACAGTATCCGCTACACATAATTGATGTGTAACAAATTCCTTAGCATTGGAACTTTTTTGTAGTTGGAAACTAGAGGCTCCTTGTGTTGGCTGCATTAACGCTATCACTGATTTATGAAATCACCTATTAAAAAGATTGGTGAAGCAAACTGTAGGGTGTGAGATCTTATCCTTGGACACTGTGTCTCGAACCTATTGTAAGAACCCAGTCCTTGATTAAATGTTTACTAATCAAAGGTATCTGCGATTAATTTACAGATTTAGACAATCAAACAAATTTTAAGGTTTGTGCGTTTTGTGAATAATTTGGTGTTCGGCTTCTTCGGATTTAGAATTTAGTGGCGTTGAGACTCTTCGTAGCTAAGCATACGGAGCTATTGCAGCTCGCGCATGGCAAGGTTTCGATACTTCTCTACTCGGGCTTTTAGGCCAGGTCGTGCAGCAGAGCGTACGAGTGCTGCTAGATCAAGCTCGGCGTTCTTTGACCCTGTGAGAGCCAGCATGTTGGTCGTGGCCTCGGTTGGTAGGGTACGCGCGCGTGCGCCAAGGGTGGTGACTAGATCCTCCCAACCTTCTTTTCCTATCAGGTCGCTGGCCAGCCCTATCTCTCGTGCTTTTTCGGCGGAAATAGACCTGGTGTCAATCAGCATATCGCGCGCGGCGTCTTGCCCTATCAGGGCGGCTAAGCGTCCGGTGCCAAGGGCCAATTCAAAATTCCACCCCGGCATTTTCAGTTTCGCGCAAGGCGCTGCAACCCGGTGCCAACAAGCGACGAACAGATCTGCGCCCGCGCCAACGATTTGCCCGTGCCCAAGGGCCACGATGGGAAAGGGGCTGTGGTAGATTTTCTGCAACAGCAACTCGATCCGCACAAAGCGCCAGAGCAAATCCCCATCCGATAACTCGGAAATATCTGACAGATCAAACCCGGCACAGAAATGCTTCCCCTCACCGCGAATTACTGCCATGCGCACATTGTCAGGCTGATCCAGCGCGGTGATCAAATCCTCGACTAATGTGGGCGTCAAAGAGTTTGCTTTTGAACCGCGGTTAAGCGTCAGTAACAACACATCATCTTCGCGGGTGCAGATCAAATCAGGATCGTATGATGACATCATGTACTCCTTTCGCCTTGGTATATCAATGGCGAGGCTGGCTAAAACCGTAGTAAATCATAAAAGGCATACTAAAAGACTGAGAATTTGGAAAGATTAACGAAACTGAAAAATAGCTAGTCCGTTCGAAAGCATCTGGAACTGTTACGTGTTGGATTGATTGGGACATGGTAGCTTAGCAACATATGTTTGCAAAATTGTATAAAGTGGTCAGTTTTGTAGAGTGACGTGCGCGGCATTGAGAGCCTGACTGAAAGCGAATAGACGGCGTCAGTGCGTTGCGTTTCAAGCCCTCTATGTTGGTGTCAATTCCAGGGTGTTTGTTTGAGTTGTTGGAGGTCACTTATCCAGTGCTTGATGAAGACGAAAGTAATTATATTTCTGTAGCTAGCAATCAACTACGCCGCAATGAGCAGGCTCATCTGACTGTTCCAAATTGATTGTTAGTGCATGATTGGCCTTTGATCCATGGGTATTTGGAAATCTGGACTTGATTTGGACTCGGTGAGACCTGAGCGAGAAAACCTTTTATCTGCCAGAAAACTGTAAATTTTGGGGCTGCTTTTAAGACCACTTCCATATTTTCAGCGTCTGCTAACTTACTATAATTAAATGATATTTTAGAAAAATATGCTTGCGCCCCCAGGCACCACTTCCTTAAACAATATCGCTGACTAAATTTTCTCACACTAATGATATACGTGTGAGTTTCAAAAACACACCAAATACACACTTTTTCACGTGTTTGAGTGTTTAGTTTCTGGGGTTCGACAATGTGTCTGCAACCTAATGAAAGAACACAGTTCTTTGAGTTCTTGGGTCTTAATGCTCTACTGGGCCGCCTTGTTTTTCCCACGTAGAGAAACCCTCTTTTAGGTGCGCTGCTTCAAAACCCATGTCAAGCAGAGTTGCTACAGTAAGCGCTGACCGCCAGCCTGACGCGCAATGAAACACATATTTTTTGCCTTCTTGGGCGAAAATGTCTTTGTGATAAGGGCTCTCTGGATCAATCCAAAATTCAATCATTCCTCGCGGGGCATGAAAGCTACCCGGGATATATCCGCTTCGCTGACGCTCTCGGATGTCTCGTATATCAACAATAATCACGTTTGGATCATCCATCATTGTGATTAAGTCAGGTGTTTCAATTTCTTCTACTTTCGCGCGTGCTTGCGTAACCATCTCTGCCGCGGAAGTTTTAAGTGAAGTCATCTTTTTTTCTTTTTACTCATGTTTAGGTTCACGACCAGCTCAGAAATCTATCGCATTAAATCTCCTATCGGCGACTAAAAATGGAGCTTAGTCTTGCGTTTATTGTAATTACCACAATTCCTAATAAAATCGTAGCACCGCCATAAAACTTGTCTATTGTAAATGTTTCTCCCAAGAAAACATTTCCACCTAAGACAGAGAACACTGGAAGTAGCAATAAGAATGGTGCGACTTTACTTACATCGTGATGCCGTATCAACGTGTTCCAGAAGTAATAACCCAAGCAGGTCATTATCAAGCCAAGGTATAGGACGGTCCACCACACCAATGGGTTAGCATTCCGTATTGCTTCTACTTGCCCATCCTCAAATATCGCCGACATGAAAAATAATTGTGGAGCAGCAAAAACTGCTATCCAGGCTGTAACTTGCATACCTGAAACGTCTTTGAGTTTTCTGATCATGACTTGACCTAGAGCCCATGCAAAGCAGCCACCAAGCACCAAAGCGATAGAAATAAAGCTTCCGCTCAGTTCATCTTGTTGGCTCATTGTCGCGACACCCACAAATGATATAGCGATACCAATCCACTTCTTGTAACCAGGCTTTTCTCTTAGGAGCAACGCTCCAAGAATAACGAGGAAGGGTACTTCCAGCTGAACAATTATTGATGCCAGCCCTGCCTCTAAACCTTTCACACCAGTGAACGTTAGGCTGTATTGAATAGCGGCTGCGACAATTGCGATTTTAAAAAGTTGAAAAAACTTTCCGAAAGGGAGTGGCGTGAACCAAACCAATACTAACGCCGTTAATGAGAAGCGAAATGCCATCAGCAAAATCGGTGGAAAATGATTAATTGCACCTTTGGCAAATACGAACCCTAAACCCCACAAAAGTGGTACAAAGAGAGCCATGATGGTTTGCTTCGGGGTAAATTGTTGCATTAGCTGACGATCAAAAAGTTTCTCTTTATTGAGTCTTTAACTAACAGCATGGGCATTTGTTATTGTGTGTCTGGTTTAAACACGACGCTTCCGGCTGTCGTCTTTGGCAAAGCATTAGTCACCTAAAATTCGCAACATCATTCAGATTTCTGAGTTAGAGAGGGAACAATGCCCAAAATCGTTGACGATGAAGGACATGCGCTGAAGGCAATATTGCTGTTAGTCTTGGGGATGTCATTTATCCCGCTAAACGATGCGCTGATAAAAATAATGAGTGAACGCCTGCCGCTAGCGGAAATAGTGGTAATGCGTGCAGTAATTTCCCTTGGGATACTAATAATCTTCACGAAAGGTGTACGTTCGGTTTCGATGTTAGACCGGAAAACGATTATGTTTTTTGTGATAAGAGGTATGTGCCTAGTTGCCGCAATGTATCTGTACTTTTTGGCACTCTCAACTTTGCCAATTTCAACCGTGGTATCGATTTTTTTCCTGTCACCACTATTGATCACTGCATTATCTGCTGTGTTTCTAAACGAAAAAATTGGAGCGCACCGTGTTACGGCAGTACTACTCGCGCTAATTGGAGTTGCTTTGATCATGCGCCCAGGCACAAGTTTTTTTAAGTTTGAAATGCTATTAGCACTAGGGTCTGCGGTAAGCTACGCCATATTCCAAGTTGTCACCCGGAGGTTAAAGGGTATGGGAGATCTTCCAGGTCTGATTACCATTCAACATTTATGTTACCTTGTCTCTGCTATACCACTCGTCGCCTACAATATGTTCAGCAGTCACGAGCTATCGAATAATCAAGCGCTTGATTTTTTGCTGAGAAAAGCGGTACTTCCGACCTTTTCCGAGATTACCTTCTTTGCCATTTGTGCATGTGCAGTTCTGTTTCTCTCTTTCGCATCATCTTACGCCTATAGAAATGCCGAGGCATCACTAGTGGCTCCGTTTGAATATGTGGCAATACCAGTTAGTGTTCTATGGGGGATATTTATTTGGAATGAGTGGCCAGATGCTCTCTCATGGATGGGTATGTTTCTGATTTTGTCGGGGGGAATTTATGCAGTTTATAGAGAGCGCAAACTTAACATTCAGGTTGCTTCAAACATACCAATGCCTGCCTCCACTGGGATGAAAATGAGCAAAAATCAAATAAATCGAGATCCATAGATATTATAGATTTTTCTAGCTGCTTCCAAAACTTTTGCGGTCGTAGAAACATCGTTTTGTATTGCGCCACTCGCATAAAAGACACACACACTTTTTCGCGAGTTTGAGTGTTGAACTTCCGGGGTCCAACACTGTGTCTTGAACTTAGTGAAAGAACACAGTGCTTGATAGGTAATAGGTTTACAATCTCATCTTTCTTACGTGGTACGGGTGGTTCTATCACTCGCGATCGTATCTACAAATCCTACTCACTGCAGGTACAATTTTACCTATCGTACCGTGGACCGCTCAAACAAATTTTGCAGTAGGTGTGGTTACTTGCGCGCCAACACTTAGGGCATCTTGGATAGAATAACTCTTATCAAATAATGCTCTGCCTACGATTGCTCCCGAAATGTTGGGAACAAATTTAATCCTTGCGAGATCGTCAAGAGTTCTTGTGAGTCCTCGTGCAATGACTGGTGCTTTTGATATTTTTGCTAATTGGGCAATTAGCCCAAGTGAGTCTTCATTCAGATCTAGGTCTACTTTGATGTCTGAGACTACAATCCCGGCAAGAGGGTCTTCTTCAAATAATCTGATAAAGTCTTCTGCTAAGTATGCTGTCTTTTCTTTCCAACCGTGGCTGGCTATGTGGCCATCAATAACATCGACAGCAAGGACGATTTGATCAGGGAAGAATTTTGCTGCTTCTTTTACTAAGTCTGGGTTTAGTGTCGCCACAGTTCCTAAAACCACCCTTCCTGCTCCAGCTTCAATCCATTCCTCAATACGCTGCATGGAACGGATACCACCCCCAACTTGAAAAGATGCAGGAACTTCTGCGATCATATTTTCAATTAAATCGTTGTTAGAATTTCCCTGATCGGCAATTGCATCAAAGTCAGTAATATGGATCCACTCCGCACCAGCTCGTGCAAATTCAAGTGCCTTTTCTAACGGGTTTACGTGCCAGATTTGCGGTTCGTCTAAGTTCCCGCGATATAGGCTGACTGGTTTTGAGTTCTGCAATTCAATTGTTGGATATATCAGCATGATTTATGACTTTCTTGTTAGATTAAGCACTTATGATCAATTTTTAGTGAGGCCCACATGAAGCTTGAGAACAGACTTAACGTTATTAATAAATAACCTGTTCAGTTTTCAGGATTTGTTTCTGAGACGCTTTTCTAATTTTGCAAGTCGATTGGCGGAGTGCATCATTTGCACTCTCAGCTCTCGTATTTCAATTAGCGCTGCAGCTAGATTACTTTCGGAAACTGAATTTTCATCTGAAGCTTCGAGACCGTCCCCTTCGCCATTAATTAACCACATTAACGAGACATTAAGCATACCTGCTAGAGTATTTAATTTATTGGCGCGTGGTTCAGTAACATCGTCTTCCCAATTTTGCAGGGTAGAATTTTTGATACCGATATGTTTGGCTAATTCACGTTGCGATAGGTTAGCGTTTCTACGAGCAGCCTCCAAGCGATCACCGAAAGTGGCTACATCTTCCCCGTACCAATTTAATGCGTCTGTCATTATGTCTCTCACTTTCAAACGTGTGTCTCGGATGTACGCTGATGTCATTCGACATATAGGGTATGAGACTAAGCGTGCGTGACTTTGATCACACCGACACTTTAATCAACGAGAGCGTCAACGAATTTTTTTAAAGGCTGATATTATTTACAAGTGACTTAATATGTTGGTAGCATCTCACGCTCCAACAATGTGTCTACGACCTAGTAAAACAACACAGTCACCTCAGCTGCAACGGTGGAGAATGAGCAATCTAACTTCGCATAAATCTTTCTAACTCTGCTGTCGTGCGTGAAGTTGATCCAGCATTTCTGTGAATTGTGCTGTGCTTAAATTCTGTTCTAGTGCCTCCTTCATAATTTGTGATTGCGACTTTGGAGCTAATCCGCCAATTGGAGGATCTAGATCTAAATTAGTTGGAAAAGAGTAACCCTCCGCACAGGCATGAATGGCATTATTTAGCTGACGATTCGTTAATGTTTTTCGATTTGAGAAGTCTTTCAGGACTGGAAATATTGCTTTTGACATCTTTGAGCGATTGACAGTTTCCATCGCACGCCCAAATGCTGATGAGATTTGCAGTAGATTTGCCATTCGGTAAATATCAGTGGACACATTATCGCCAGCTGCATGCATAACAGCAGGATTGAAAAACAATACATCGCCTTTTTCTAAAGTGAGTTGTATGTGGTTTGCTTCAAAGTAGTCTCGATATTGCTCTTGCTCAAACACCAGATATCCTTCGAGGAACTTCTGAGAAAATGGTAACAGCTTGGTTGGTCCGCTTTCCAGTGGCATGTCGCAATGTGCTACCGCTCCCTGTAGCGTCAAAAATGGAGACATCGCGTGGACATGTGTTGGATAATCTAGGGTCTGAGTTGGTTCCATGAAGCCAAGGTGATAATCTCTATGTGGCTTTTGTGCCTTTCCATTTGGTTTGACACAGTTGACTTGTGCAGTGACTTGATATCCACGTCCAAGCCATGCCTCAGCGCCCATCGCAATCGCATCACTCGCATAATACTCAGTGAAGTTGTGTGAATCGATTAAACAATGCTTTTCAAGGGCATTCCAAATTCTGTCGTTTGCTCCTGCTTGCGCAAAGTGATCTCCACCACCTAGGGTATCAGTTTTTTCACTTTCTATGATTTGTGAAAAAACCTCACTTGCTCGATCAACGATTGCGGCGTTTTCGATGCCATTTCTGATCACGATTATACCCGCTCCAGAGAGAAAGACTTTTGTCCATTCAGTGAGTAAGGCGTTTCTGTGGGATGGCTGATCAGATGCTGCTCGAACTGCCTCTCCACTGTAAATCGGAATTTGCTTCTCGATTTGTGAAGCTAATGGTACGGATCTTGGATTTGTTTCTGCTGTTACTTGAGTGCGAAAGGTCCCAAAATCACCATCCATCTCTGCGAGCCATAGGTTTTGCGTTTCAATATTATTAATGAGGTTCATAAATTCTCTCCCTTTTGCAGAAAGATATTCGCATCAAAGAGGTATTCGTATTGCAAAATACCTCAAAAACACCTCAATATTGGGCGATGAACAAAAAATTTTCTTTGAAAGAAATAGCCTTGCAGTCTGGGCTCAGCTTGTCCTCGATCGATCGTGTTCTTCATGACCGACCTAATGTGAGTGCACCTGCCAAGCGCCGAGTGGAACTCGCTATTGGAGAGTTAGAAAGACAGCACGAAGCAGCATTGATCACAGGTCGGCGCTTTGTGATTGATGTCATAATGCAAGCTCCAAAGAGATTTACGACTGAAGTAAAAAACGCCTTTGAGGTGGAGCTGCCCGCCATGCGACCGGCCTCGTTTGGCGCACGGTTCCATATTGCAGAACATCTCAGTGAGGAAGATGTGACCAGCTTGACAAAAGCAATTAAACGTCGTGGCAGTCTTGGTGTCGTAATCAAATTACCAAACTCTGAGCTGACGAATAAACTTGCTTCGGAGTTGTTACGTGAACGCATACCTGTTGTGACATATGTTACCGATATACAGCATCACAATAGAGCAGATTATATTGGGATGGATAACAATCAAGCTGGGGCTGTAGCAGCCTACTTAGTCGGAAAAATGTTACCAATAAATGGCTCTAAAATCTTGCTGACGCTTTCGAGCAATTTATTTGATGGAGAGGAACAGCGTGCGCTCGGATTTAAACGGGTCATCAAAGAGCGTTTCTCACATATAGGGATAGTCACAGTGTCTGAGGGGCAGGGATTGGAGCGTTCCACATATCAGTTGGTTGAAAAAGCCCTTGCTGATCACGCAGATATAGAAGCGGTATATTCTATCGGTGGAGCAAACCGATCAATTCTCTCTGCGTTTCGTGATAATGCTCGAGAGTGCAAGTTGTATGCTGCTCATGATTTAGATAAGGAAAACCAAAAGCTTCTCTCCCAAGGCGAAATTGATTTTGTGATCTATCATGACTTTAGAAGTGATGCTCGTGATCTATGCCACAATTTACTGCATTATCACGGAATGGCGCCGCGGCACACTGCAACGCCTTCGCAGATTCAAATCGCAACACCCATGAGTTGACGCACATCGATGATATGTCTTTAGAGACTTGAGTGTGAGGTTCAAAAACACACTAAACACACACTTTTTTGCGTGTTTGAGTGTTGGGATTTGGGAGTTCGACACTGTGTCTCGAACCTAGTGAAAGAACACAGTTCTAGACCAACGAGACTTATATTTAGCGAAATAGATTTTAACGACGATAACGTGGTGTATCCGGAACTTGTTGCATTACTGCTTTGGTTTCCCTCCAGATCATGTAAAGGCCTGACCCTATTATAAGAGCTATTCCAAGGTAAGAGATTATATCGGGCCATTCTCCAAATACCAATATGCCCCAAACGATTGCCATTGGTAATGCGATGTACTCAAAAGGGGCAACAAACGCGGCTTCACTTACTCGGTAGGCTTGCGAAATAAAAAAGCCACCTAAAGCGCTGGCAGCACCAATGGCTACGAGAATGTAGTAATCCTTTATAAATGGCCAACTCCATTCGCGGAATAAGAATTCCAAGGATGGATCAGAACCACCAGAAAACCGCCCATCGCCTAAAATGAGCCCAAATAAGATGGATACAAAAATAAAGGTTATTTGGATATAAAATGACATTGCAGCTGCAGACTCAGTGCGCCCAATGTAACGCGTTAACATGTGCAAAGTTGCATAACCGAAAGCAGCCATCAAAGGTAGGATCGCAGCAAATTGGAAAGCCTCAGTGCCTGGCCGTAACATAATTATCACCCCAATCAATCCTAGGATAATTGCAAGCCATCTTCTGGGTCCGACGGTTTCTTTTAGAAAGATCACCGAAAATATGGTGATCACCATTGGACTAATGAAAAAAATTGCGACGCCTTCTGCTAACGGGAGAGCTGCGAGACCGAGGAAGAATGACATATTTGCAAACACAACACAGCAACCTCGCAAAAAATGAATCCCAAGTCTCTTTGTAGACAGTGCCTTCCATCCCCCAGAGAAGGGAAGAATGAAAAACAGAAGAAAAAATAGTCCAATTATAGATCTAAATAATACGACTTGGTGAAGGGCGTAATTTCCACTTAAAAATTTGATAGCGACATCGTTTATTGAAAAACAAATTACAGCGATGATCGCGCTCGCAGCTCCCATTAGAAATGAATTTTCACTAAATTTTTGCAACATACTGTTATATGGCAAGAAAACATTTCAAATAACTAACACGTATGCGACATCTACCGATCTTCCAATATTTAGGTTGTCTCGTGCGTTGTCATTAAGTTGGCATCCTCATTCAGTTTTGTGCTATTCGATTACTAAGAATTTAATAAGAGCCCAATACTACGGTGACAAACGTACTTTCAGAAAATTCTAAGGCAGTTATATTGTTAGCACTCGCTGCATTTGGCTGGGGTACCAACACTATTGCTAGCAAATTGGCTGTGGGAGAAGTGTCTCCAATGATGCTGATCTTCATTCGCTGGGCTATTGTCGGGATTTTGCTGTCTCTAATATATTTCAGACAAATGGTGCAATGCTGGTCCATCATTAAACAAAGACTTGGTTGGGTGATGTTAATGGGTGGTCTTGGATTGAGCATGTTTAATGCTTTGTTTTATTTGTCGGCTCATTACACAACTGCGCTTAATCTTGGAATTATTCAGAGTACGATGCCTGCGATGATTTTGCTAGGTTCATTCATCTTTTGGACTACGAAAGTATCCAGACTGCAATTGCTTGGCCTTTCGTTTGCATTTGTGGGTGTGGTGTTAATTGTAACCAAAGGGAATTTTTTTGAGTTAATAACACTTAGTTTTAATACAGGTGATTTATTGATGTTTACTGCATGTATTTTTTATGCGGGTTATGCAGTTGGGTTGCGCGGTCGACCAGAAATAGACGGACTTGTCATGATGGCATATTTTTCTGTCGCTGCATTTATTATGACAATTCCGTTGGTATTGATTGAGATAATCTTTTTTGAAGTTCAATATCCAACCAATGAAGGGCTCCAAATAATTTTCTACATCGCTTTTGTGCCTTCGTTTTTGTCCCAAGTATTTTTCATGAAAGGCGTCGATACCATCGGGCCAAATTCGGCTGGCCTTTATGCAAATCTAGTTCCCGTTATCAGCACCTTTTTTGCAGTCGCACTGCTTGGAGAAGTATTTAAAATCTACCATTTAATCTCACTCAGCTTTGTTTTCTTTGGTATTTACATATTTGATATCAAGGCGCGTAGCACAGGATAACGATCTGCTAAATCCCCAAGGCGCGCCAGTGAGAAAGCTTTTACTTGCTTTGTTGACAAATGTGACCCCTCAACTGTGCGGATGATCTCAATTTTTCAGAGGCCGGGTATCTCATTCCAGATACTCCCCATCCCCGATTATGCTTTTTTTAAAGAAGGCGGTTTGCCAAGGTCAGGTCGGCCACGCATTCTTGTCAAAGACAAAGCCTCAGATCGCAGTTCTTTCACTTCTGATGCTGTCGTTTGGCGCGCTGTGTCACCAGAAAGCTGGCGTTTTCCAGCCTCAAGGAATTCCTTCGACTATTTGTAATCTAAGATTTCAAATGAACTCATTTTGCAATTTTTACTCCTAAGGCCTATTGAATGAGTGTTATTCCACGAGCATTTATTTGTTGCTGTCTGCCACCTCTTTTATACATTTAAATTTGGCCAAACATCTTCCAGAATACCGAACAATTCTGTAGCCGCATCAAGCGGCAGGACAGTTGAGACATATTGATCTGGTCGAACTAAAACCATTGCACCTTTAGTACGATTTACTTCACGAAGGTCGAATATGTTTGAATTTATTCCCTTTTGCGCACAGAAGACCTTTTCGTAGTCGACTAAACCATATTTTCCTTTCCGTGGCTTCAGGACAGAGTGCATATCGGAATACTCTAATTCACGGAAATTTTCTGGATAGATAATGCGCAGATCTAGTAGTTGATCTGGATCTAAACCGATAATAGATGACTTTCGTATCGGTGATCTGTCCTCCTGTTCCAATGAATCCAAGGTTGATTGCAACTGTGTTGATCTCAATTCTTTGTCTTGCGGTGCGAAAATAAAGAGTGTCCAGCGATACCCAAAATTCTGAACATGTCCGAGCTGCATGGGTTTTGCATCAGCTAGGCGGTCTACCATTGCTGAGTGAAAACGTTCACCTATCGGAAATCCTTTAGCTAAGTTTTGAAATTCATCATTTTGCGTCAGAATAGAAGGCTGATATTTCACTGTTAAACCAGCTGTAAATTTACCACCTTCCAGGAACTTTCTTTGCACTGTTGGCATTTCAGATAATGCTAGGTCAGATTTTTTGGATACGGCCCTGGACCATTCATGATCAAAATCGATTAACGCCTGAGCGGTTTTTTGGCGCTCTTCTGAGTAGGTGTGCAATAATGTCCTATCTGAATACCCCAATAAAACAGAAATCAGTTTCCAGCCCAGATTAAATGTATCACCCATAGAAACATTCATTCCCTGTCCTGCTTTTGGACTGTGAGTATGGCAGGCGTCACCTGCTATGAAAACGTAAGGATCACGACTTAGACCTCCAGAAACACCTGTATTATCAAAGCTATTGGTAATCCGATGACCGATTTCATACATTGACCACCAAACTATTTCTTTAACATCGATGGAGTAGGGGGATAAAATCTTGTTTGCTTTGTCGATAATGTCTTTTTCGGTCAACCCTCGTTCTGAGACCCTTTCAGTCTCTGACAACTTATCTAGTTCAACATAAAAGCGAACGAGATACCCACCTTCTCGTGGGATAATCAGAATACTTCCTTCATGCGCGGATTGAATGATAGATTTCATGCGAATGTCCGGAAAATCGGTGTTTAGCAACACATCCATGACACCCCATGCTTGGTGTGCGGCATCTCCTTCTAGTTTTGCACCAATTGATTTTCGGACTGTACTTCTCGCCCCGTCACAACCTACGAGGTATCTTGCTCTCACTGTAAATTGCTTGGGATTGTCTTGGTTGGTTTGTTTCAGATGAATCAATACTGGGTATTCATCGTCTGCGTTATCAATGTCCACATGTATAATTTTATGATTGTAAGAAGGCTTTAATCGTGTCGGCGATTTTTCCATTATTTCAAGATACATATCATGGATTCGAGCTTGATTGATGATCACATGTGGCATTTCACTTAAGCCATCTTCCACATCTTGAACGCGTCCTACACGTGAAATTTTGGTAGGTATTTTTTGATCGGGAGTCCAAAACGTTGTTTCGTTTATCCAAACCGACTCTTCTTTAATGCGTTCTGCGAAACCGAATGTTTGAAACATTTCCATTGATCTAACGCTAATGCCGTCCGCTTGGCCTTTTTCCATTGGAGCTGACTTTGGTTCTACTATGACGGTAGTAATTTCTGGATGTTGAGAAAGCTGAGCCGCTAAACAAAGTCCAGCAGGTCCACACCCTGCAATCATGACATCTACTTTTGTCGGAATGTGGTTCTCTTTTCCTGAGTTATCGCAATTTATCGGATGAACTTTTGGATCGCCAGCTTTGAAGCCGTTTAGATGAAATTGCATAATAAATCTCCAGACAATTTACCATATAGTAATATTACTTACTAATTTAATTCAAGTAAAAAGTTAGTATACTTATCAAGTAATCCTATAGTAATGAATAAGAATGGATAAAAAAACTCTTCAAAATCTGCCAGGACATCAAATCCGAAGGCTTAATCAAATTTCTACATATCTTTTTTCAAAGCATATGCAGGACTCTGGCTATGACATCACACCCGTGCAGTATGCGGCATTACTCGCTATCAAATTGATGCCAAACTCAGATCAAGTGCAAATTGCAAACTATATTTCTTACGATAAGGTGACTATCGGAGGAGTGATTGAACGGCTGCAACGAAAAGGATTGATATCCAGGGCTGTAAACGAGCGGGATAAACGAGCGCGGATTTTGAATATCACGAATGAAGGCATTCACATGATTTCACAGGTTGATGCAGTTATCGAACAGATCCAGCAGGATATATTGAAAATGCTTGATGAGGAAGAACAGCAAACGTTCATGCAGTTATTGAGAAAGGCTACGCAGTCTCCTAACGAAGCTTGATAACTGTGAATGCTGGACGGTCGCTCTCGATTAAAATATCAAAAACGCACTTTTACACACATCAAAATTAGTTCAAGCTAAGTAATTATAACAAAATTATAATCTATTACCATCTCTATTGAAAATCCTCGTATCGGTGGTTTGATCCCGCCCCCAGTCACCATTTTCCGAAACATTATCAATGACTTAATCTTAGCATCCCAAAAAGCAATTTGGTGCCGGTTCAAATTCAGTCGGAGGAGTGCTAGCGTTAATGTTGACATACAGCTATCAATGAAATGGCTGCTTATCAGTGGTTTGGTCTCTGTGGCGATACGACTATAATTTATTGCAAATCAATTTTCCAAATTAAAATTGAAAACTGTATCTGCAACTTAGTGAAAGAATACGGTACCAAGGCTTTGCAGAATGATTTGAGTTCTCTCGATAATTTACATATCAGCCTAGCTTGTTGCGTAATAAGAATTTTTGAATTTTCCCAGTCGATGTTTTTGGTATTTGTGTGAAAATAAACTCTCCTGGAACCTTGTATGAAGCCAACTCGTTTCGACACCAGACGCGTAACTCATCCGCACTCACCTGAGAGCCTGGCTTTAATTCGACAAAGGCGCAGGGGGTTTCGCCCCATTTATCATTCGGCTTTGCAACGACGGCGACGGTGGCAACCGCTGGGTGGCGGTAAAGCGCCTCCTCGACCTCAATCGACGAGACATTTTCTCCGCCTGAGATGATTATATCCTTGGACCGATCTTTTAGCTGAATATAGCCATCAGGGTGCACCACCCCCAAATCGCCCGAATGGAACCAGCCACCGGCAAAGGCCTTTTTTGTGGCTGTAGGGTTTTTGAAATAGCCCTTCATCACTACATTACCGCGGAACATCACTTCGCCCATGGTTTGACCATCGTGCGGGACAGGCAGCAGTGTATCTGGATCAAGTATGGTTAGTCCTTCAAGTGGCAAATAGCGAACACCTTGACGGGCCTTCAGCCGTGCCTGGTCAGCGGCGGGCATTTCGGACCAATCGGCGTGCCAATCATTGACCACCGCTGGCCCATAAGTTTCAGTCAGGCCATAAAGATGGGTGACATCAAACCCGGCGGCCTTCATTTGCGCCAAAACGCTTTCGGGGGGCGGGGCGGCAGCAGTGAAGAATTGTACCGTTTGCGGCAAAGTGCGTTTTTCAGCATCTGGGGCGCCTACCAATAGCGACATAACAATGGGTGCGCCACACAGATGTGTGACACCCTCATCCGCCATGGCGGTCCAAATCGGTCCAGATCGCACCTGGCGTAAACAGACATGGGTGCCGATAATAGCGCTAAGCGTCCAAGGAAAGCACCATCCATTACAGTGAAACATCGGCAATGTCCAAAGATAGACCGCATGCTTTCGCATTGAGGTTGTCAAGGCATTACCTTGTGCCAGCAAATAGGCTCCGCGGTGGTGCGAAACAACCCCTTTGGGATCACCCGTTGTGCCTGATGTATAATTGATTGAAATGGCATCCCATTCATCTAAGGGCCGTAGCCAAATGAAATTCGGGTCGCCACTGGCGATGAACGTTTCATAATCTATGGCATCCTGATCAGAGCAGGGACCATCATACATCGGATCATCACATTGGATCACCAAAGGTTGTACCTTAGCCAAATCCAATGCCTTGCGCAGCAGTGGGATAAATTCGCTATCCACAACCACCACCTGCGATTGAGCATGATCTAGCTGAAATGCAATGACTGCAGCATCCAAACGCGTATTTATCGAATGTAGAACTGCCCCAGCCATCGGAACACCATAATGACACTCCAACATTGCCGGCGTATTTGGCAAAAGCGCCGAAACCGTATCTCCGCGCGTTATGGAGCACTTCGCTAGCGCCGATGCCAATTGCCGCGACCGGGTATAGAAATGCGCGTAACTTATACGTAAATCCCCATGTACGATGGCGGTGTGGTTCGGGAAAACTGTTGCAGCTCGTTCCAAAAATTGAAGCGGGGTTAACGGTTCGTAATTGGCTGGATTGCGGTCCAGATCAGTATTAAAAGGATTGGTCATTGCGCCCTCATGCATCTTGCCATTTGGGTGTACGTTTTTCAATGAATGCGCCGATGCCTTCTTCTGCATCCCGCGCCAACATATTATCCACCATCACCTGAGATGCGTAATCGTAAGCATCTGCTAAACCCATTTCGCGCTGGGCATAAAATGCACGTTTCCCAGTGGCCAAGGTTAAGCTAGATTTCGATGCGATTTTATGAGCCATTGCCATGGTGACTTCGCGCAGTGCATCGGCTGGCACAACACGGTTCACAAGTCCGATATCAAAGGCTCTATCCGCCGGTTGCATATCACCCGAGAGCAACATTTCCATCGCATGTTTTGCTGCCACATTGCGTGACAGCGCCACCATGGGGGTCGAGCAAAATAGCCCAATATGAACACCAGGCGTACTGAATTCCGCATGATCGGCGGCAAATGCCAAATCGCAACTTGCTACGAGCTGGCAGCCAGCGGCGGTGGCAATACCGCCCACTTCAGCGATTACGGGTTTAGGGCAATTGACAATGGACTGCATCACTCCTGAACACATCGCCATCACTTTGGCAAAGTAGGCGCGACCACGATCTTCGCCATTACGACCGGCAGTCATTTCCTTCAGGTCATGGCCAGCACAAAAAGCTGGGCCATTCGCTGCCAGTACCACCACGCGGACGCCACGGTCACTGGTCGCTGTATCAAATGCCACAAGCAGGGCGTCCAACATTGCTACAGAAAGGGGATTTCGGCGTGCGCCGTCGTTCATCGTCAAACGTAGAATGCCATCTGCATCCAATGAAGATAGTAAAATATCTGTCATATCACCCTCCTAATTCACATTCACTTGCACGCTGTCAGCCAGCGTGTTGGCAATAAAGCAATAACGATGCGCGCGATCTTGCATTTCGGCCATTTGGTCATCGCTGACCAAAAACCCGGTATCAAAACGGACTACAGGGTTTAGATCAATCTGTATGACTGACATTTGCCCTTTGGGATTTTTTCCCAAATGGGCTACGGCGTGATCATGATAACTGGCCACAGGCCAATCCGCCTTGGCCGCAAGGGCCAAAAATGTCATCATGTGACAACTGGATACTGCGGCAGCCAGTGCCTGTTCAGGGTTGGTGTTTTCAGCATCACCACCCCAATCCGGGGCGGCATCGGCCAAGATATCAAATCTGTTATTATATTGAATGGTGTGTTCGGCGGAATAAGCACCAGTTTTCAGATAGGCCTCGGCCCGTTGCCAATGCAGATCAATGGATAAATCAGACATTTTTTCACTAACTCTACGACGCTGCAGCCAAAGACTTTTTGGGATCATAGAAGGGGAATTCTACAATCTGCGCCCGTTTTTGACCAAAGTTGGTCAAGACTTCGACATCGGCGCCGAGGGTTGCATGCTTCGCGTCGACCATTGCCAGGGCTATGTTCTGTTTCAGTCGCGGCGAATAGACAGCGGACGTCACTTTTCCGATCGTTTCGTCATTGCTGTTCACCGGCCAAAAAGTGGTGTTTGGCCCCTGTATCGGATCACAATCAATTACTAGTCCGATCTGACGGCGCTTTGGCCCTTCGGCCTGGATCCGAAGCAGCGCGGTTTTGCCGATGAAGTCAGGCTCCATGTCCAGATTAACCAAGCGGTCGAACCCAAGTTCGAAAGGGTTTGTGTGGATGTCAGCATCTGCATGATAAGATAGCATTCCACCTTCAATACGACGAATTGAAGACGTATGCCCAGGCTTGAGTCCATGCTGCATACCTGCTTCCATGATACGTTCCCAAAGCGTGTCACCGAACGCACTGTCACGCAAATATATCTCATACCCCAATTCACTGGACCAACCAGTGCGCGACACGATCAGTGGTATACCGTCTAATTCAACTTCGCGTAGCCAGTAATACTTGAGGTCCATTATGCTTTCGCCAAATAGCTCCTGCATGATTAAGCCCGACTTTGGTCCCTGCAATTGCAAAGGAGAAACATCGGGTTCGCGGATATGGACATCCATTCCAGAATGGATTGCAACACCTTGTGCCCAGAGTAAAATGTCACTGTCTGCCAATGAAATCCAAAAATGATTTTCCGCAAGTCGCAGCAAAATTGGATCGTTTAAAATGCCGCCATCTGCATTCGTAATTAGAATGTATTTGCACTGGCCCACTGACATCTTTGTTAGATCCCGTGGCGTTAGCATTTGAACAAATTTTGCAGCGTCTGGTCCAGTGATTTCAACTTGGCGTTCTACAGCAACATCACACAAAATGGCTTCGTTGACCAAATTCCAAAAGTTCTGTTCGGGGTCGCCAAAATCACGTGGAATATACATGTGATTGTAGACGGAAAACCCCTGCGCACCCCAGCGTACCGTGGCGTCGAAATAAGGTGATTTGCGGATTTGAGTTCCGAACCCAAAATCAGTAAGCTGCGACATGACATAACCCTTTGCTGCAGTGGCCCTCTCGGGCGCATTGGAAACTGTCTAAGGATGTAGGATAATTTGTTTACACATTCGGCCTAAAGTTTGCGCCCAAATCAAATTGTTCCGTCTTAAATAATGCTGAGTTGGAGACCAATCAGTCCGTATTGGGCTTCACATCCGCCTTGGCAAGTAATTTCGATATATTAGGCTGGCTAGATTTGACGTGGCGTGTGACTATATATGTCATGTATCGATCAATATTTAGATCTTCGGCGAGCATTTGTTCCATCAATTTTTGGAAATCAGATAGATCCGCGGTGATTACCTTTAGAACATAATCCATGCCTCCACCAGTAGCGACACACTCAGTAATCTCGTCCATGTTGCTTATTAAGCGTTCAAAACGCTCAAAGTCTATCTTACGGTGCTGGGCAAGTGATACAGTTACCATAACTTGGTTGAAATCGACGATACGGTTGAGTGCAATATTTGCATGGAACCCTACGATAAAGCCACCAGTCTTCAAACGTTTCAAGCGTGAATGGCAGGGTGTGGGCGATAAGTTTACTATTTCTGCAAGGCGCGTTTTACTCAGTTGTCCATGAGTTTGCACAGCAGTCAAAATGCGAATATCCGTCTGATCCAAACTCAATTTTGCCATGTATATTTCCTAGCCAATTTAACAAATTTGTTGACCAAATTTTTGTAAATCGCAATCTTTATATTTTTATTACAATAGCTTCTGCCTGGTCAAAGTTTCATTTTAGAAAGTGTGAGCGGTAATTTTGAATTATTTTATTGTGTCTCACACTGAATGGTATTTCTGGTCGAATACTGTGTTACGTACTTTTTAAAGTCTGTTAAGAAGGTGATAGTTTAATAACTTTTTCAGGTTGCTCTGGCTTCTACCGAACCTCACCCTAAGACTTCCTTTATGCTTTGAGCTAACTTCTCGGCCACTTCTTCTGCTTGAGCTTTGCTGATGCAGAAGGGGGGCGCAAAACCTATGATGTCACCTTGTGGCATTGCGCGCGCAATAACGCCATGTGACAACAATGCCGCAGCTACTTGATAGCCTATCTTTTGATCTGCTTCGAAAAATTTGCGATCGGCCTTATCTGAGACAAGTTCCACAGCGCACATCAGTCCTTCGCCGCGCACCTCTCCAACGTTCATATGGTCGCCAACTGCATCGATGAGTGCGCTTTTGAAGTGAGGGCCCACCTCTTTGACATTTTGAATCAAATTCAAATCGTCGAGTAACTTTAAATTTGCCACTCCGGCAGCGGCAGAAATAGGGTGCGCAGAATATGTCCATCCATGACCAATTGGCCCGTATTGATCGTTTCCTTGCTCTAGTATCTTCCACATTTTATCGCTGACAATTGAACCGGAAAGTGGTGCATAGGCTGAGGTGAGGCCTTTTGCGATAGTGATTAGATCTGGCTGCATATCGTAATGATCAGAACCGAACATTGAGCCTAGTCGGCCAAAGCCGGTCACAACTTCGTCAGCAATGAGAAGGATATCGTATTTGTTTAGAACAGCCTGAATGGCCTGCCAATATCCCTGGGGTGGAGGCACTAATCCACCAGTTCCCAACGCCGGCTCACCAATAAATGCTGCGATCGTATCCGCACCTTCTCGTAGGATAAGTTTCTCAAGTTCGTTAACACAGTGTTCTACAAATTGTTGCTCATTCATATCCATATCAGCACGCCTGTAGAAATAAGGGGCCTCTGTATGAAGTACGTTTTGTAACGGCAGATCGAATTTTTGATGAAACAAATCGAGGCCTGTCAATGAACCGGTCATTAAGCCAGACCCATGGTAACCACGCCAGCGGGAGATAATCTTTTTCTTTTCAGGTCGCCCCAACACGTTGTTGTAGTACCAAACAAGCTTGATGTTGGTCTCGTTTGCATCTGATCCTGATAGGCCAAAGTAGACTTTTGACATATGGCTTGGCGCCCGATCCAATATCATTTTGGAAAGTGTGATCGAAGCTTCGGTTCCATGACCTACATACGCATGGTAATACGCAAGCTCTTTCGCTTGCTCAGCGATGGAATCTGAGATTTCGTTGCGCCCGTATCCAACATTGACGCAATATAAGCCAGCAAATGCGTCCAGACTCTTTCGCCCTTCGGTGTCTTTGATGTAGCATCCCTCACCGTTTGCAATGATACGTTGAGCAAGGTCTCCGCGCGCAAAGTCAGCCAAATGTGTAGAAGGATGAAAGAAATTGTCGCGATCCCATTTCTCGAGCTGGTTGTTAATAAGCATACTGCACCTTTCCATGTCCAACGGTCCGTTGGATTTTATTCGAAACTGACATCACGAAATGGGTGGAGCGCACGAACGGTTCAACCTATCACCGTGAGACTAGTAGCAGCGCGCGATGCCTTTATTACCAGCCACGTATTAAATAATTTCAAAGTGATCCGCTTGGCAAGCACTTTTGATCGAGATCGCTCGCACTCGGACCAAACACTCTGTCCCGCCATTGGTTGCAGACACAGTGTTTGATCCAAACTAACAAAATATCAAAAACACACTTTTGCGCACACTCATTTGATAGTCTTACAAATTTCTGTATTCATTTAATTATTTATTACCATCTCTATTAAAAATCCTCGTGTCGGTGGTTCGATTCCGCCCCCGGGCACCACTTTCAAAAACCATATCAATGAGTTAAGTTTTTCAAACTAACGCAATGCGTGTGCGATTCAAAAACACATTTTTTTATTTGAATTAGTTAGATTGCACTAGGTTATTGAGCGAAAACTATCTTGCAAAAACGTGCTGTCACAATCCAAAAATCATTGGAATTGTCGCACACAAGAGAATAGTTCCCAACACCCCAAGCTTTTTTCTTACTGACAGTGCGACTAAAGAAATTATTATTGGAGCGAATTGCACAGACTGTAATCGGGGCAATGTTGTTGTTGAGCCAAGTATTGATAATACAAAAGTTTCAGAGAAAAAAACGTGGGTAGAGAACCAAAAAAATAGGTTTAAGATCACACCGGTAACTGTGGCTGAAACCATTGAGAGCGTATATTCTAATTTGGGTTGCTGTGTTATCCAGTCTACGTAGGGAGCACCTAAGAATATCCATAAAAAGCATGGTGCAAATGTTGCCCAAAGCGTGATACCGCCTCCTAATAAGCCGCGAGTGATGCTTATCTCGTCATTTGACAATGCTGCAGAAACTATACCTACAAATTCTGTTACAAGTATTAATGGTCCCGGGGTTGTTTCAGCAAGGCCTAAACCATTTATCATCATTTCAGGTGTTAACCACTGATTATCGACCACAACCGTTTGAGACATGTAAGCTAATACTGCATAAGCGCCCCCAAAACTAAGGACTGCAAGCTTTGAGAACAACCAAGCTAGTTCAGCAAAAATACTGTCGAAGAAAAGTATTGAAAGTACAATCAATGGCAGTAACCAAATGCCAAGCCAGGTTCCGCCAGTTATCCAAATTGCCTTATGCCTAATTTGTTCAGTGATTGTCGGGTCAGATTGTAATTTCTCCTTTGAAAAAATGTATGCAATTAAGCCGACACCTAATATTACCACTGCAAACGGTGCCTGATAACAGTATAACATTATAAATGTTACAGTAGCGGTCGCAGTCTTTGGTAGGGAGTTAACACTTCGTTTCGCGAGCTTTACTAAAGCGTCGATGATTATGATGACGACTGCTGACTGAATCCCTAGAAAGACAGACTCCATGTAATAGTTGGTTCCGTAATAGATATAGAAGACGCTTAAAGTTCCTACTACAAATGCCCCTGGCAAAACAAATAAGAGCCCCGCAACTAAGCCGCCTAAAACACCATGTGTCCGCCACCCCAAATAAGTGGCGAGCTGCATGGCCTCGGGTCCAGGAAGGAGCATGCAGAACGAAAGTGCACTATTGAAAGCTCGTTCTTCCAGCCATTTTCGCCTCTCTACAATCTCATTAAACATTAACAAGATTTGAGCCGCAGGCCCACCAAATGACATAGCGCCGATTTTTGCCCAAGTAAAAATTAATTCTTTGTACGATGGTTTGATCATAGCTTGTGTTAGCCTTGGCCGATAGACTGTTAAACCTTCAATATGTGTTAACTATGTGCTTTACACCATACAAGTAGCCTTTGGATTCTGTATATCTTGTCGATTAATCTGGTCTTGTTTTCTGTTCTAGGTATAACAAACTGCGCTAAACTTAATTGTCATTTGAACTCATTTGGACAAATACAGGTCCGTCGATTAAACAGGGGGCAAGAACGTACATTCGCCAAGGCCCGTATGAAATATTTCGCAAAAAAACTGTTTGAATTGTTCCGATTGATGTTGTTTCGACCTCATCAAGTACAGATTGCAGCTTTGTGTTATCGTAAAACCCAACAGGGTGAAGTTGAATTTCTTCTCGTTACTAGTCGCGAAACTAAACGTTGGATTCTTCCTAAAGGCTGGGTGATGAAGAATAAGAGCGGAGTACAAGCTGCTATTCGCGAGGCATGGGAAGAAGCAGGTGTTGCAGACGTGATTGAGGCGAAAGAGCCGATTGGTTTTTATCTTTACCAGAAAATATTAAAGTCTGGCATTACATACAAAATCAGGACTTCCGTTTATCCGCTTCTAGTGAAAAAGCTTGAAGGAAAATATCCTGAGGCCCATCAGCGAGAACGTAAGTGGTGTTCTCTAGGTGAAGCTGTTGAGCTGATCGGCGAGCCCGACTTGGCGCGCTTAATATCGAACATTTCTGAGGAAGAACTTTTCTTTGAGCAAATCTCATAAATTCTGTTATCCACATTGAAAACTGTAGGGAATCAAAATGAGTCAACGGGATATTGAACCATCACATTTGGAAACCTTGGATCGTGATCTAGGTCGAGTTTCATCATTAGAGTTAGCAACTGCATACGTTGCAAAGCCATTGGTCGCTCCAGCGGTGGCACTCATATTCATTGTCCTTGTTGGTGTTATAGCGGCTAGTACTATGAGCGCGCTAAATAACGCGGTTGTGATTGTAATAGCCGCTGTCTTGGGTGCTTACATGGCGCTTAATATCGGCGCAAATGATGTTGCAAATAACATGGGTCCTGCAGTCGGGGCAAAGGCGCTTACAATGGTGGGTGCGATTGCCATTGCTGCTGTGTTCGAAAGCGCTGGTGCGATCATTGCGGGTGGTGATGTTGTTTCCACGATTGCAAAAGGGATTATCGCGCCAACTACCATGCAATCCGCTGACGTTTTTATTTGGGCTATGATGGCAGCACTGCTGTCTGCTGCCTTATGGGTCAATCTTGCAACTTGGGTCGGCGCGCCGGTCTCTACTACTCATTCTGTAGTTGGTGGTGTCATGGGCGCTGGGATTGCAGCTGCTGGTTTCAGCGCAGTCAATTGGGGCACGATGAGTAAAATTGCGGCAAGTTGGGTGATTTCACCTGTCCTTGGTGGCGTAATCGCTGCTGCGTTTCTTTGGTTCATCAAAACACGCGTGATTTATCAAGACGATAAAATCGCTGCCGCAAAAAAATGGGTACCAGTGCTTGTAGGAATTATGGCAGGTGCCTTTGCCAGTTATTTAGCACTTAAAGGTCTTAAGAAAATTATAAAAATTGACCTTCAGACTGCTATTGCGCTGGGTTTGATCTTTGGTGTGATTACATGGGCGTTTACCAAGCCAATTATTGCAAAGCAATCAGTGGGCATGGAAAACCGAAATAAGTCGCTGAAAAAATTGTTTAACATCCCATTGATTGTATCTGCGGCGCTACTGAGCTTTGCACATGGTGCGAATGATGTTGCGAATGCAGTGGGTCCACTAGCAGCAATTGTGCAGGCATCATCTTCGGGCGAGTATACTGCAGCAATTTCCATTCCACTATGGGTGATGATAATCGGTGCAGCCGGTATTTCTTTCGGGTTGTTTTTATTTGGTCCAAAACTGATAAACGTGGTTGGTAATCAGATAACAAAACTTAACCAGATGCGAGCGTACTGTGTAGCATTGTCTGCTGCAATCACTGTGATTGTTGCAAGTTGGCTAGGCTTACCGGTTAGTTCTACTCACATCGCAGTGGGCGCGGTATTCGGAGTTGGTTTTTTTCGTGAGTGGGATACGGCGAAACGTATGCGTTCTGCAAACTTGAGTGAGGTTGAGCTCCCGCGGGTTGCAAAAGAAGAGCGTAAGCGCCGGAAATTAGTGCGTAGGTCACATTTTATGTCGATCATCGCGGCTTGGATTATTACTGTTCCATGCGCAGCAGTGATTTCAGGAATAATCTTCTCAGTCATATCTTCGGCTACAGGTTAACGGTGACCTTAATCAAGTTGATCACAACAACGCCTGGTGCATACTGGGTGTTCGATGGCAGTTCGATATGAAATCGAGCTGCTTCTCGATTTCTAGAAACCGTCTGGTGAACAAATGTACTGTGGACCGCTTTTAGGACCACTTCCATATTTTTGACGCCTTCTAACCATCTATATCTAAATGATATTTTGGAAAAATATGGTTGTGCCCCCGGGCACCACTTGCCTAAAAAATATCAATGACTTTTTTGCATTCTAACGCTGTGTTTGTGAGATTCAGAAACACACAACTTTTCTTGTGTTTATCTTCTGAGATTCCATTGTCCAACACTGTGTTCACTACCTAATGAAAGAACGCAGTTCTTCGTGAAAATTTTCCGAATTAAAAACACATACAGTCGGGTATGTTCGTAATGTGAATTTAGGTTCCCTCCCAGATGGGTCTTACAAGACAATTTTTTCGATTTTCTAAACGACCTTTACCCAGGTCTTCATGCCACCCATTGAGTGACTAAGCATATGACAGTGCAGCATCCAATTCCCTGGATTATCAAAACAGCACAATATGTCTTGTGAAGCTCGTGCTCCTATCAATGTCGTATCTCGAAAGTCACCAACTTCACCATCATCCTTCAATTCATAAAAATGATGTCCGTGTAGATGCATTGCATAGGGAAATGCTGTTTGGTTAACTAGCTTTATTTTTACCGTTTCATTTTTATCGAACTTCTCCCAAGGCTGTGTAGGCATATCCGACACGTTGTTTAACGACCAAATATTATCACCACCATGTGCACCACCCATAATAACTAATTCCAGCTCTCTATTTGGCGACGAGGGCTTTGCTTTACTACTCTTGGGTAATGCCTCGATTGGAGAAACTTTTCGTTGTAAGTTTTCACTCTCTATCGGTAGTTCGCCGAGTCTGAAAAAACCGTCTCTCAACAATTGTCCAATTATGGATTACCTAGGTTAGTCAAAACGGGTAGTTATCAATTACCATGATGCTGTGCCATCATTTGTTCATGAACAGCAGCCATACCACGGTCCGCCAAATCACTCACTTCCATGGCGTGTTTTTGCAACGCGGAAACAACTTCTGCATTGTCTGAGGTCTGAATGACGAGTATTCCAGTCTCAGTTGTTTCTATTCCAGTCTTGATCAGGTGCCCCTTTTCAAAAAGTGGAGTTAGAGTAGGGCTCTGTATTGGGACACCGGGGTCACGATTTTCTTCAACACGATTAATCATTCCAGCGGCATGTCCAATCACGAAAGCAACAAGTTCCTCGTTGTCTGTTTCTGTGAGCGTTTTAATCCCATTTGGAAGTAACTCTACACTTCTAGTGATGTCAGAGTGATTTCTGAACATCGCCTTGAGTTCTTCAACTTCAAGTTCAGTTGTGTCCGTGCCGTGTAGCATCGGCATATTAACTTCATCATGTTGCATGTGGCCACCACTACTTGAATGGCCATGCATATTCATTTGAGTAAATACGTTTGCTGAACCTACTCCGAGTGCGAAAACCGCAACCGTGCCCGCTATCATTATCGTCTTTTTTGATAGAGCTCTCATAATACTATCCTTAATATTCGATTTTATGAATGTATTTACTGGATACACTTTTGTCAAGGGAAGGTATGGATTCTAACGTCTACCTGAACTTTTCTGGCGCTTTATGTGTAATTATTTGTGTAATTACCTTATATTATTTCGCATTTTTTTCAGCTATAAATATATTTTAATATATGATTGCAGTTACTTATGCATTGGCGACCTCGGCAGGAATCGAACCTGCAACCTGCCCCTTAGGAGGGGGCTGCTCTATCCAGTTGAGCCACGAGGCCGCTGGTAGGCCCGGAGGGACTTGAACCCCCAACCAAAGCGTTATGAGCGCTCTGCTCTGACCAATTGAGCTACAGGCCCGCCTAAGGATATTCTTTCAAGTTCTGTGATGAGATGCAACGATATCGTTTGCTCAAATGCGGTCTAAGACCATCTCTGCGCCAAGAAACTCTCTCGTCTTGTGCATCCAATCATCAAGCGCCGCTGCAGCACCTATTCCCACGCCTTGTATTTGGTGTAGGTGTATCGTGAATAGCTTTGATGGGTCAGCGGCCTCAGCTGTGCTCCACTGTCCACCCGTCTCGAGAATAATTGTGCCAACCTCTTCAATCGGTGACTTGCTGTTTTGGATCCGTTCATATGCAGTTTGAAGGTCCATATTCATAATATAATCCTCCGCAATGAGTTTAGTTTCGTATACTTGGTAGTACTTAATTTGAGTTCAAGGTATAAGACACTGCGTAATTCAGTTTTCCGTGACAAATTATCGGTGTTGCTAAAATTAGGAAACTCAATTTTTATCTTCAAATTCTTTTTTGAAGTCTCGTACGTTTTCATGTTTTACAAGATCGATAATTATGTTCGTCACGTTTATTTCTTGACGAAGAACTTCCATTTTGTGATGCAATTTTTGAAGTTCTTTCTCATAAAATTCTAGTTCTTTTTCTTTTCTAATTTTGTCGTCAACTACGTCTGCCAGCCGTATTAGTTTGCTCATTTTTTTACTCCTTCTACGTTCATTAAAACGAAAATTCTTTTGTGACAAAAGCTAGAAAAAGATTGAAAAATATGTATAATTTGCGCCCAGAGATTGAGCGCAAGTCACGGTGAAACGTATGTCCATTTAATATAAAAATTAGGACCTAAAATCTTGAAATAGATCTTCTTACCCATAGGTACGTCTCGATAACTGTAGGAAGGGCAAAAGCAGATGTTTAGGCTTTTTTGGTGCGTTATGTTCTCATTAATAGCATCGACATCGTTGGGAGAACGTGCTGCCCCATCAAGTGATTTAGATATCAAATTATCATTCTCGCCAATTGTCGAGGTCGCATCACCTGCAGTGGTCAGCATCTATGCAAAACGTCTGATCAACGGGCGGCACAGTGTGTTTCAGCGTGATCCGTTTTTTTCAGATTTTTTCAATAATTTTCAACGCTCGCAGCCACAATTACAAAATGCTCTTGGGTCCGGCGTAATTGTAGATGAGGAAGGCATCGTTGTTTCCAACTATCATGTTGTCGGTGGTGCACAAGAAATTAAAGTACATTTAAAAGATCGAAGAGAGTTTGATGCAGAGATCCTATTGGCGGATGCATCGGCAGATTTGGCGGTACTTCGTCTAATAAACCCGAGTGGTCTAACAGCAATTGAGATGGGCAACTCAGATGGATTATTGGTGGGTGACTTGGTTCTTGCTATCGGAAACCCGTTTGGTATTGGGCAATCTATAACAAGTGGTATTGTATCAGGTTTATCTCAAAGTGTTCTCCGGGGTGGCTCAAACTCAGGTTATTATGTTCAAACAGATGCACCTATCAACCCAGGAAACTCCGGCGGTGCGCTAGTGGACATGTCGGGAAAACTCATTGGAATTAATACTTCCATTCTTACAAAGTCAGGCGGATCAAATGGTATTGGCTTTGCGATTCCTTCCAACCTTGTTGCTAAATATGTTGAGCAGGCAAAAAGTGGTAATTTAGTCTTTGTAAAACCATGGGCTGGAATAGAAGTTCAAGAGATCAATCAGTCGATAGCGAATGCGTTGAACATGCGGTATCCTACTGGTCTATTAATTACTGAAATACATCCAAAAAGTGAATTTCACCATGCGGGTTTGCGGACTGGAGATGTAATACTATCCGTCCAGGGCTATGAGGTAAATTCTGAATTGGAGTTGTACTATCGTTTGGAAATACGAGGGGTTGGTAATAGCGCTTCTGTATCTTTTCTGCGTAGTGATCAGAAATATTTAGCTGAAGTCAGCTTACGTGATGCACCCAATGAACCTGTGTCCAAATTAGTCGATGTGAAAAGTAATGGACCGTTTTTGGGGTCCTCTATTGCTCAAGTTAACCCCAAATTTATAGATGATTTAAATTTACCGTTGAAATCGAAGGGTGTCGTCTTGACGCAAGTTTCTAATTTGTCACGACGCTTAGGATTAAGAGAGGCAGATATTATAGCTTCAATAAACGGAGCTGAAATATCTTCTGTCGACGAACTGTTGAGTGTGAATTCTGCAAGAATTAAAGTGTGGTCGCTGGATGTCATTCGAGACAAAAGATTGATTACAATCCGTTTCGCAATTTGATTGCGCTATCTGAACACAGATTTATTGCGAGTTATATAGTTGCTGATCAAAATATTCAGTCTACCTACCTCTATAATGTTTTTGGAGTTCACAAGATGATGCTAATTAGACCAATTCTACAATCCATTTTTCTCTTAGCTGCCACGCAAACTATTGCGGCAGGGCACAATAGCATGATCACATACCAAATCGGGGATAACGAATATAAAGCATTCGTCGCCGAACCAGCAGGCACGGCATCAACAACTGTATATATTATCCATGATTGGAACGGACTTGATGACTATGAAATTGGTCGAGCGAGAATGCTAGCGGAACAAGGCTATCGGGCCGTTGCCTTAGATCTGTTTGGTGTAGATGCAAAACTAGATGGATTTGACGACTATCGTCGTGAAACAGGTAATCTTTATAAGGACCGCTCAGAATTCAGAACTCGGATATCAAAAGGGATTGACGCAACTTCAAAAGGTACGGCACGCAACATCTTAGCAGGATATTGTTTTGGCGGTGCTGCTGTCTTGGAAGGCGCGCGTGCAGGGTTTCCACTTGATGGTTTTGTAAGTTTTCATGGAGGATTATCGACCCCTCAAGGCCAGGATTATTCGAATACGCAAGGAAGGATTTTACTACTGCACGGTTCTGCTGATCCAGTATCAGGGATGGATGATTTAGCGGGACTATTGAATGAACTTACAGCAGCTGATGTAGAGCACACGGCTCGGGTATATGGCGGTGCTCGGCATTCATTTACTGTACTTGGATCTCGTGATTATCTAGAAGAAGCTGATAAAAAATCATGGCAGGCGTTTCTTGAATTTTTAACTGAGAACAATTAGCTACATCATGGTTTGGCTTTCAGCAAAGAGCGCTAAGGACAAAAGATTTCGTCCTCAACTCAGTTGTTAGCTATGTGTGATCAGGCCATAAAACTACATACAAAACCTGCTTTGATTAATACCAACTTATTCGCTTTTCTGTGTTCGGTGATTTTAGCTGCAAATATCTCTCATGCAGAGGCAGTTTACATTAAGGATTTTTCGATCGACCGCACGGAGGTCACTGTAGGTTCATTTGCTGAATATTCGGAATTGGAAGGTATTGTTACCCAAGCTGAAAAACACGGCGGAGGTTATGAATGGGCCGCAGGGTGGAAAAGAAGAAACGGTTGGAATTACATGTCGCCCCAAGGTAAGTACGCCGCTTTTGATGAGCCAGCGGTTCATGTCACTTGGGACGAGGCAAGCGCATTCTGCGCATACTCTGGTGGTCGTTTGCCAACCCGTGATGAGTGGATACTTTCCGCCTATACAGAGCTGAGAGATGAGCCTGAAGGGGGATATCAAATGGGGAAGGTATACCGCTATCCTGTTGGTGATACTCCAGTAGGAATGAATAATAACCGCTCTCATCACTTGTCAGTTAAAACAACCCAAAAAGGTGTAAATGGACTATTTGACATGGGGGGGAATGTCTGGGAGTGGTTAGCTGATCGACGTGAGGCCGAGGCTCTGACAGCTGGCGGAAGTTGGTGGTATGGACCAGAAAAAGCTACGGTAAATGGTTTACAGTGGAAACCAACGGATTTCTACGCGGTGTATATCGGGTTTCGTTGTGTCTACTAAGAGCCTTGGCATATTTGATATTTATTCGAAATTTAACCACAGCACACGCTAGTGACACCATAAATTACAGCGATGTGCTTCACTTATTAGTCCACACGAAAATCAAATTATAAACCAGAAAATGTTCGTTATTGAATTTAGCAGCGTATCAAAATAATTTCGGAGAAGTCTTTTCTTATTAGGGTTGTACTATGAAATACACACCGAACCCATGCCGCTATGATGAAATGCTTTATCGAAAATGTGGTAATTCTGGCCTTAAATTGCCGGCGATTTCACTAGGTTTGTGGCATAACTTTGGGGAGGATTTTCCGCATCAAAGTAAGAGAGAAATTTGTCGGGTGGCATTCGATCATGGAATTACGCATTTTGACCTTGCAAATAATTATGGACCACCTCCTGGCAGTGCGGAAACCGCATTCGGTGAAATTTTGAAAACGGATTTTGCGAATTACAGAGATGAGCTAATCATCAGTTCTAAAGCTGGCTATGACATGTGGCCTGGACCATACGGAGAGTGGGGCAGCAGGAAGTATTTGATTGCTTCATGCGACCAGTCACTAAAGCGTATGGGGATAGACTATGTTGATATCTTCTATTCACATCGCTTTGATCCAGATACGCCCTTGGAAGAAACAATGGGGGCATTGGATCATATTGTGAGATCAGGGCGAGCGCTTTACGTCGGTATTTCTAGCTATAATAGCCAGCGCACGAAAGAAGCTGTCGCAATTTTGAATGATCTGGGCACACCATGTTTAATCCATCAACCCAGCTACAACATGTTAAATCGTTGGGTGGAAGAGGATGGTTTGCTAAACACGCTGGGTGATTTAGGTATCGGCTCGATTGCCTTTACGCCACTTGCTCAGGGTTTGCTAACTGATAAATATCTGCGTGGCGTGCCAGCGCACAGCCGCGCTACTCAAGCCAAGAGCCTCGACAAAGAGAAGATTACCTCCGAGTTAGTAGAAAATTTGAATGCACTAAATGAGATAGCTAGAGATCGGGGACAAACTCTAGCACAAATGGCTTTAGCTTGGGTGCTAAGAGGTGATCGTGTCACTACAGCATTGATCGGTGCTTCGAGTCCACAACAAGTTGTAGATTGTGCGGGCGCTATCGATAACCTTAGCTTTACGGACATTGAACTTGCTGAACTTGATAAGTTATCGGGTGATATCGGCATCAACCTTTGGGCAAGATCTTCTGAGATTGAGGAATGATACCAAACACACACTTTTTCGTGTGTTTGTATCGTGAGATACTGGGGGCTGGAACTGTGTCTGCAACCTAGTTTCAGGACACAGTTGTTTATAGGATCGGTGGCATCTTAAGAAATAACAGGGTCTTGCGCTAAGTTGCTACAATATATCTTGGGGCAGTTTACCATCGAAAAATGCATCGAGATTATCAAGCGCTCTGAAACCCATTGCATCCCGCGTTTTAGTTGTTGCACTTCCGATGTGGGGTAACATGAAAATATTATTGTGCTTGGCGAATTTAGAATTTCCTCCAGGTTCGTTTACAAAACAATCAATCCCTGCTGCACTCAACTTCCCGCTTCCTATTGCCTCTAATACCGCGTTTTCATCACAGAGAGATCCGCGTGCAGAGTTGATAAGTATGGCACCATCTGGAAGTTTACTTAAATTTTCTGTGTTAATAAGGCCTATTGTTTCAGCTGTTGCAGGGCAATGTAACGAAAGAAAATCTGAGACTGGTAACAGCGTTTCGAGGGATGAATGATATACCGCACCATGTTCTGCGTCTTTGGTCAGTCTATTACGATTAAAGTAATGTACTTCCATATCAAAGCCGCGAGCCCGTTTAGCCATAACTTGCCCGACCCGACCCATACCGATTATGCCTAATCGTGCGCCGCTGACTTGTTTTCCAACCATGAAATTCGGTGACCAAAAATCCCAATCACCATTGCGAACCAATGCATCACCCTCAATTGCACGGCGTGCTGCCCCAAGCATCAGTAGGAACGCAATTTCTGCAGTTGCATCAGAGAGTACATCAGGGGTGTTTGTGATAGTAATTCCCCGAGCTTTTAGCGCATTGATATCACAGTGGTCCGTCCCGACCGAATGATTTGCAATAATTTTGACACGGGGATGAAGTTGCTGAACTAAATCGCCCTTAAAAATTTCAGAATGACATGGTAATATTGCATCAAATTCTGAACTACGCTCTGCAAGTTCTTGTTGGCTAATTGGTAGGTCATCAAAGTTGATTACACAATCGTAGTCTATTTGGGCTCGTTCTAACGTTTTTTCTGATAATCGGCGTGTAATCCAAAGCGATTTCCTATTAGCCATTTTTGATACCTAGATTGTATTTGATGATTGGCGTTAATATTTAATTAGCGTTTTGATGAGTGAAGTCGATCCGCTCTCAAGCAGTATGAGAACATTATAAATTCGGGTGCAGTGCTAGGTGGAATTTTAGCATCGAATTCGATTTACTGGTTTTATCACTGTCGTCGTACTTCAGGTTGATCGCACTATCGTTACTTTATTCCATCATAGTAAATACCTCTTTCTTTTGCTCGATGTATCTTACACCAGCCTTAGTCGGATAGCCGTCTTCACAAATAAAGCCTTGGTTCTGTGCTATCTCAAGCGCGGTAAGTATGCCTTGTGTTTTGTGTTGTTCGCCGATGTGATTAAGCAACCACTCACGTGCCCAAAATTCTTTCATGCTAGTCATCCTATATATCTCCAATGTCTTGATTTTAATGGTAGTGTTGCATGATGTAGTTTTGATCATACCCAAGTGCGTCAGGATCACGGCTGGCTACTCTGTAAAAATTGCTACCCTGCACGGTGATGCAGCCGTCCGCGTACAGATAGCCAGCGTCGCGTGCAAATAGTATAATTTGATCAACGTTGTGGGTTCCGATTGTGTGTCCGAGGTGACGTAGCAGCCATTCTCTTTCGACGTATTCATTGTTAATTGCCATGAGGCAATACCACCATATGGAGTGACGCGTCGAATAGAGATAGCGTACAGGTTTCCAAAATAATAGCAAAGGTTATTAATGGACCCGCTAGAAGCATTAGCGACGATCAAGACAGGTGTGGCTGCAAAAAAGTGAGGCAGCCTTGACTGACAAGCTGAACTCAGTGAAGAGACGTGTGACCAACGGATCATTGCCATTCCGTTCATCACACTACATTCGCCACAAACAAGTATGCTGCGGCAAATTCCTTAGCATTGGAACCTTATTGTTATGAGAAACCAGAGGCTCCTCGTGTTGGCTGCCACGATACTATGACTGAGTTATGAAATCTCCTATCGAAAAGATCAGTGCAGCAAAATGTATGGTTTGAGAGCCTATCCTTGGACACTGCGTCTCGAACTTATTGAAAGTATGCAGTTCTTTGGAAAAACCCCATAATCAAAAACACACTTTAGTAGACTTGTCGGTGTTGTGAGCCATGTAATTTGGTAAGGAGTTTGGCGTGCGACGCTTGCGAGATGATAATGTTTCGATCTCAGACGGTGAGCTCCATTCAGTGAGCTAACCTATTTCTTCCAAATATACAGATTAACACGCGTACGCCCACCCATCTGAACGTGGATCATTTGCACTTTCAACCATTCCGTTTTTATGTCGAACTACGGCTCCAGCGTGTCCCATTATGCTACTGAATGATGGAACTAGTTCTACTTCATGGCCAACTCCCCGCATGAGTTTGATGATTTTTTCGTCAAAGTTTTCCTCAAATTTTAGGGTTGTCGTTGCATCACCCCAGGTTTTGCCCAAAAGCCACCGAGGCATTGTGATAGCTTGCTGTAATGAACCGCCGAATTGAGCATAACGGGTGTACAGCGCAGATTGTGTTTGAGGTTGTCCTTCGCCGCCCATGGTCCCATAAGACAGTACGCGCCCATCATTCAAAAGCGCCATCGCAGGATTGAGCGTGTGAAATGGTTGTTTACCTGGTGCTAATTGGTTGGGGCCTGGATCTAACGAAAAACCTGCACCACGGTTTTGGAAAAATACTCCAGTGTCCGGACAGGTTAGCCCGGAACCGAATTCCCAGAAGACCGATTGTATAAAACTGACAGAAATGCCGCCTTTATCGGTTGCCCCCATCCAAATCGTATCACCGTCCTTTGGTTCATATGGCCATGAGAGCGCAGTAGAAAAATCTATTTTCGCTGCTTCGTTGATTAGATATTGGTCCGTGAGGTAATGTTCGGGAGGATATTCCATATGTGTTGGATCTCCCAATTTCGCGTTACGAATAATAAATGCGCGCTTGGTAGCTTCAATCAACCCGTGAATATGTTCAAAGGTTTCTGATTGTTTAACATTTAGGCGATCGAATATGCCTAAAATTCCGAGGGAGGACATTCCTTGTGTAGGTGGTGCCAAGTTGAACAGCTTCCCGCTAGAAGTTTGGATAGATAAAGGTTTTAGAACCTCTGCCTTTTGGCACTGTATATCCTGGAGTGTGATGGGGCTTCCTTGGTCTTTTAAGAAACACGCATGTGTTTCAGCAATATCGCCTTTGTAAAAGAAGTTTGTACCATACAATCCAATTGCTTCTAGCGTATTGCCAAGTGCTGATTGAACCATCCGCTCACCTTGTTGTGGCACGCGACCATTCGAAAGAAAAATATTCGAAAAACCGTGCACATCTTCCAAGGTGTTTAATTTCTCACATGTTGTAACTGATTGGTTTTTAGTTACGGCAATTCCATTTTTGGCAAGTGCAACGGCCGGCGCCAACAATTCTGCCAGTGAAAAGTTTTGTTTTGATTGTTCAAGCGCCAGGCGCCAACCATCGATTGTCCCAGGTACGGTGAGTGCTGCCAATGGGCCCCTTGCAGGTATATGATTAAATCCATGATTTTTGTAAAATGTCGGAGTGGCAAGACTCCCAGCACGCCCGCATGCAGCTATCGAGATTGGGCTCGATCCTGGCTTGTGTATTAGCCAAAAGCCATCCCCACCAATTCCATTCATGTGTGGATATACGACAGCAATTGTAGCAGCGGCGGCAACCATTGCCTCAATGGCAGTGCCGCCGTTGTCCAAGATGTCGCTGCCAACTTTTGTAGCTATTCGATGTGGTGCCGTGAATGCGTGGTTTAGACCATATGCTGTTTCTATCATTGCGAACCTGAGTATTGGTATTTAAAGAGGATAAACAATCGTATCGTGTTTCAGCACTTCAACGCGATGCCGGTTTGCGGTCACATAGCTTTGGCCTACATCTGTCATTTCTGCGTTGGGATTTAGTAATCCCTCAGTTTGTGCAATTTTAATGATTGTTGACACATCATTGGTACCGTGTCTTGAGCCGATGTCTCCCATCAACCATTCACGCGCCCAAAAATTCCTCATGGCTTTCATAGCAGCCTCCCAAAATTCAGCGCCGTGTATATTATGTACGCCAACCATATGTGGCTGGATCATTAATCATTCGTCACTAGACTTGATCTGACAACCGAAAGAGAGCGAAGATCTAGCATAACTCTTCGTAGTTATTCCCTATCCAACTCGGTCGCAGAGCAATGCTGCGAACTTTTTTGATCGATTTTCTAAGATGCGATGTTACGTAATTAGTTTAATCGCTAAAATAGATACGCAGACTGCAAAGATAGGGGTTAACAGAGCTCTATGGCTCCTGTTATTTACGTGAGTGAAGAAATTTGTGAAAAATTCTCCGGTTTTAGAGGGCTAAGAAAACCGCTAATCCACGTAAATTAGGTGTGGTATCTAGTCGATTACTAATGCTTGCGTCCGGTGTTATCAAAGCACCCACATATGGGTATTGGCAACACTTGCGGACTCAAATCGATAACACTCCGTGTACACTCACCCCTAAAATTTACACAATTTGCACAGGTAAAGTCCCGATACCCTCTATTACCACTTCTACAATCATTCCAGGTTTTACTGGGCGAGCACCAATTGATGTTCCGCAGGCTATAATATCGCCGGGGTTCAAGGTCATGTCGTGAGAAAGGCAGCTGATGATTTTCTCAGGCGATAAAATCATGTCACTTGCTGGATAGCATTGGCGTTCACGTTCGTTGACCAACACCCTTATAGTTAAGTCATTCCAGTCAATATTCGTTTCAATCACAGGACCAATCACGCCAAAACCATCGAAGCTTTTGGAACGTGTCCATTGAGGGAATGATGGATCCGCGTGCAATATGTCAATCGAAGTAAAGTCATTCACGCAGGTAAACCCTAAAATCGCATCTGCAGCGTCTTCGATCGAGATATTCTTACACTTTTTCCCAATCACAATTCCAAGTTCACCTTCAAACACAACGCGTCCTGCGCTTTGTGGTATACAAATTTTAGCATTTGGTCCTGAAACCGCGGTATCTGCCATAAAGAAATAAAGTGGGTGATCAGGATGTTGCATGCCGCCCTTTTCAGCTGCAGCCTTGAAGTTATTCCACAATCCAATGAATTTTCCAGGCTCAACCGGTGGAAGCAACTTTAGAGTATTCATGTCCATTATGGGGCCCGTCACATGATCTGAACCCAGATCTGCACGCGGCTCGAATGTGTCATTGACAATCACACCCACGAAAACTGTTTCATCCTCGCTTTGAACTCTTGCCCATTTCATTGTGATGTTTACCTCATTCTTAATTTTTATGTGACATTCTGATTAACTATAATTTCACCCCTATGATAATCAAACTATGAAAACTAATTTATTTGGCACGTTCAATTTTGAATTCTTCCGCTATTTTACAACTGGCCCCGAGATTTTGCTTTTTGTAAGTTGCTTGTGTTACTAAGTGGTTCCAAATTCGGTGCACCGCCATTGGTTGAAGGCATAGTGTTTAATCCGTACGATGCAGAATATCAAAAACACGCTTTCGAGAACATTAGTTTAAAACTCATTCAGGTTACTGTTTTATATAAATAATCTACTGTCATCTCTATTGAAAATCTTCGTGTCGGTGGTTCTGTTCCGCCTCCGGGCACTACTTTTCAGAGAAATATCAATGACTTAAATTTTGAGTCGATTACCTATTGAGTGTATACGGTTACAAAACCATAAAGCATCAAGAAGGCGACAACAAAGATACACGTGTAAATCACGATATCAGCGATGCGCTTCTCGTCAAAACGGCGACGCATGAGATTCTCCTAATGTTGGCTACATAAGGGTAACACACTCTGCGCTATTTTCAAAATTTGAAAAATCGCTTAACCCATGGCATGTGTAAAGCGATTTTCATGGTGCTCTACTTTGTAATTATCTCAGGTCCCATAAAATACGTCGGGAGGAAGGTTGAGAGAATTGGTACGTATGTCACAAGGATCAAGAAAACGAACAATACCGCCAAGAAGGGAAGTGCTGCGCGCACAACTGACATCATGGGCATTCCAGCAACACCGGAAGTCACAAACAGATTCAATCCGACAGGTGGTGTAATCATACCAATTTCCATGTTCACGACCATGATTATTCCCAGATGAATTGGATCGATCCCAAGTTCGATTGCGATGGGAAATACGAGCGGGGCAACGATAACAATCAGACCCGAGGGTTCCATAAATTGGCCGCCGATTAACAAAATCACGTTCACAATGATAAGGAACATGATTGGCCCAAACCCAGCTGATAGCATCGCGCTGGCAATTTGTTGAGGGATCTGCTCGTCCGTAAGAACATGCTTTAGGATCAGCGCGTTCGCGATGATGAACATCAACGTGATGGTTAGTTTACCAGCTTCGAATAGCGTGTCACGAGTGTCTTGGTGGAAAAAGGCTGTAATAATCGCAAAAGGATTCTGAAGTAATGTCTGTTTTGGTTTATCACCTTTGGCTGCAAGTGGTCCCATATCGCGATAAACAAAAACCGCGATGATAAATGCGTAGATCGAGGCAACTGCTGCAGCTTCAGTCGGTGTAAAGATGCCTCCATAAATTCCACCTAGGATAATTACGATTAAAAACAGCCCCCAAATAGCTTCTTTGGCAGATGCAAAGACTTCGCCCCAACCTAACCAATCCCCCTTGGGTAATCCTTTTATTTTTGCGATGACATAAATTGTAAGCATAAGCATCGTACCCGCCAGTAAACCGGGTATCACCCCTGCCAAAAACATTCTGCCGACACTCACATCGGTTGCGGATGCATAGACGACCATGACAATTGAAGGGGGAATTAAGATGCCCAGTGTACCCGCGTTTGCGATCACACCCGCAGCAAATTCCTTTGAATAACCAACTTGTCTCATTCCTGCGATTACAATAGTGCCGATAGCAACGACTGTTGCAGGAGAAGAACCAGACAACGCCGCAAACAACATACATGCAAAAACCCCAGCAATTGCCAGTCCACCAGGAAAATGCCCAACTATCGCGATCGAGAACCTGATGATCCTTTGGGCAACGCCTCCAGTCGACATGAAGGACGATGCAAGGATAAAAAACGGAATAGCAAGCAGTGTATAGTGCCCTGCCATTGCTTGGAAAAAGGACTGGGCAATTGATGCAAGAGATGTGTCACTTAATACAAGCAGAAACAGAATTGAAGATAAACCCAGTGATACCGCAATCGGTACTCCAATCAGGAGGAAGGCAATTACAAGACCAAATAAAATTGCGACTTCCATTAATTTGATCCTTCGTTAAGCTTTTGTGCTTCCGCGATAGCTTCTTCTGCTTCATGACTGACAATCATGCTATCGGCTTCATCTCTATAAATGGCGAGACTGTTTTGAAAAATTCGGTATAGTAATAGCGCCATGCCAAAAGGTAATATTGCGTAGGGCACAAAGCGTGGTAATTTTTCGTAACGCTCACCCTCATTCATCAAAGGCTCAATCCACCGTAAAAACTCAGGAAATGGAACGTCTATCACTTCATACCAAGCGCGATAGGAAGTACGCTTCATTTCCTCAAAACCAGTTGGAAACCACCGGCCAGTGGTTTGTGGTAGATTTGCAAAATTGGCCCAATAATCCCAAGAACCTTTAAGTAATAAGAAGGCATAGAGCAGGCATACGAATGCAGTAATGATCGAAAATGATTTGCGTGTTTTTTGAGAGACAACATTTATTAATGCGTCAACGCCCAAATGCGCTCGGACTTTAAATCCATAGCTGACCCCGAATAAAACAAGCCAAGCAAATAAAAACGTAACAGATTCTAATCCCCAGATTATACCGGTATTAAATCCATAACGTAGTACGACGTTCACAAACGTAATCAGTGTCATTAATCCAAGCAATATGGCTATGACAGTTTCCTCGATTTCATGAACGAATTGCCCAACCTTTGTGCGTGGCTTAAAACTTTGTGACATTGTGCGCCTCTTCGCAAAAATACCCGGCAGCAGAAAGTCTACAGCCGGGTACTGTTTCGAATTAGTGGTTTGCGTTGATCGCTTGGGCTGCTGCAATGTTATCTTCACCAACATTGCTTGCGAATTGATCCCAAACTGGCTTCATCGCTTCGACCCATGCCGCGCGCTGCGCCGCTGTTAACGAGCGAACGACGCCACCCGCTTTTATGATCTCTTGTTTAGCAGCTTCATTTACTGCGGTAGACTCTGAGTTACGCGCTTCTGTCACTTCAGAAACAAGTGTAAGGAATTGATCGCGCACATCTGCATCAAGAGAGTCTAGCCAGTCTGTCGAAGTTACGAGCAGGTAGTCAATGATGCCGTGATTGGTTTCGGTGATGCCATCTTGTACCTCAAAGAATTTCTGACCGTAAATATTGGACCATGTGTTTTCTTGTCCATCAACAACGCCTGTTTGCAACGCGCCATATACTTCTGAGAACGCCATTGGTTGCGGAGAGCCACCAAGTGCTGCCATTTGTGCTTTCAAGACCTCTGAGTTTTGGACGCGGAATTTCAATCCGTTTGCATCAGTCGGCATTTCGAGTGGCTTATTCGCTGACATTTGCTTCATGCCGTTATGCCAGAAGGCCAATCCCAACAGTCCGCGACGTGTCATGCTCTCTTTCATGGCCTGACCAGTTTCTGAATTTTGGAATTCGTCGACTGCATTTACGTTTTTAAACATAAAGGGCAGGTCAAAAATGCGGAATACTTTCGTGAATTGCTCAAATTTTGACAATGATGGAGCCGCCAATTGAACATCGCCTTGTAGCATCGCCTCAAGAACTTGGTCATCATTGTACAAAGTAGAGTTAGGATAGACCTCCATACAAGCCTTTCCGTTCATCTCATCATTTACACGCTGTTGTAGCAATGTAGCTGCAATACCTTTTGGATGTCGGTCAGTGTTTGTGACGTGCGCGAATTTGATCACAGTTTCACCTGCATCGCATGCAGCGCTTACTACATTGGCTGATACTGTTAGCGAAAGCGCAGTGATGGTTGCGGTTAAAAATTTCATATCTGTCCTCCCAGATTAATACTTCACGACATTCATAGTATTTCTTGATGCGCTGTTTACAAGAGTACTTCGCGCAACTCTTGTCGTTTATGAGGTAAACTAACAAGAAAATGTTATTTAGTCCGCCCTAAAATGGCAGCGTGGATCGAACTAAGCGGAAGACCACCTTCAGTTGCATTTAAGATGGTATCATGTAGCCGTCGTGTTGGTTGCAAATCACCCAACAATCGACACAACCGCAGGTATCTGCAGATCATAAGGATGCTCTTGGCGCTCGTAGTTTTCATGAAGCGAATAACTTGTATCTACTATTGGTTTTCGCAAAATGGTAAATATCGAGAAAATTTACTTGTGAAAGGTCAAATAGTGCGTGTCGCTTCTCTAGATCATTTGGTAATTACGGTCCAAGATATACCGCAGGCTATCAAGTTTTACGTTGAAATTTTGGGTATGACAGAAGTCACTTTTGGCGATAACCGCAAAGCCCTTTCATATGGACAGCAAAAAATCAATCTGCATAAATTTGGTGAAGAGTTTGAGCCAAAGGCTGCAGCGCCATTGCCTGGTTCAGCCGACCTCTGCTTCATAATTGATGGTGAGTTGGAAGAATTTATTGAACATTTGAATGATAATAATATTGAGATTCTGCAGGGGCCTGTATCGCGCACTGGTGCTCTGGGTGTGCTAAACTCTGTGTACGTTCGTGACCCTGATCAGAATTTGATCGAACTTAGTAGTTATTCGCTTTGACTGAACCGTTTTAATGCTCTCTTGGATTTTGCAGCGCGCCTTGTTTCAAAGATGAAAAAGTGCAAATACCCCCATACTTGATCGTTTTGTTATCAACTTCGCAATTCTCATGTTTTATGGTACCTTTGTTATTGATCATGTTATATTTTTTATAATGCATAACGGTGAATGGCAGGCCTGATGATAGTGTTTCATTGCCTGATGAATGTATTGAACAGACGGAAAACGGATGAGTGAACGGACTGTAATAATAATTGGCGGAGGCATTGGCGGGCTGGCGCTGGGGTTAACTTTACATCAAATTGGTATGCGTTGTTCAGTTTACGATTCTGTCAGAAACCTAAAACCTCTGGGCGTTGGCATTAATTTGCAACCCAACGCGGTTCGAGAACTTTACGAACTGGGCATTGGCCCTGAAATCCTTGAAACGGTTGGTTTGCCCGTGAAAGAATGGGCATTGGTTGGCATGCAGGGGCAGGATATCTATTCCGAGGCAAGGGGCAGCTTTGCTGGCTATAACTGGCCACAATACGCCGTGCATCGCGGTGAATTTCATATGGCCCTTTATCATCGGTTCTTGGACGTTGTGGGTGCTGAGGCGTTTCATTCAGGGCATCGTGCAAAAAGTTACCGCATTGAAGACGACGGCAGGGCAAGCGTTACATTCGAAACCTCAACTGGCACGGTTACAGAAACGGCGGATTTGGTGGTCGCCGCAGACGGCATTCATTCCGCTATACGTGCCCAGATGTATCCAGATCAACCGCCAATACATTGGGGTGGGGTATTGATGTGGCGTGGAACGTCATGGGCGAAACCTGTGCGCACGGAGTCCTCTTTTATGGGACTCGGGACGCATGCGCATCGTATGGTGATTTACCCAATTTCACATCCTGATTCAGAAACAGGACTATCGTTGATCAACTGGATCGCAGAAGTCACCCATGATGATCCGGATGCCTATCAAAATATGGGTTGGTATCGCCAAACATCCGTGGATGATTTCATTCATTATTTTGAAGATTGGAAGTATGATTGGTTGGATGTCCCCGCATTAATTCGGGGATCAAATATTGCATATGAAAACCCTATGATTGATCGTGATCCAATACCCAGCTGGGTTGATGGCCCAGTTGCATTGCTGGGGGATGCCGCCCACGCCATGTATCCAACGGGGTCAAATGGTGCGAGCCAAGCTATTATCGACGCGCGTATACTGGGGGCGAAATTCTTGGAATTTGGCGTGAATCCAGATGCACTGGCGGCATATAATGCCGAATTGCGTGATCCGATCTCATCCCTTGTTTTGCGCAATCGCGATGCAGGGCCATTTGGATTACTCAACATGGTCAACGATCGGTGTGGCGGCGATTTCAAGAACATCAACGATATTGTTTCGGAAGAAGAGCGGAATGATTTCATGGCGAAATACAAAAGTGCTGCAGGATTTGCTCGGGATGCATTGAACAATGCTCCACCTTTGATCGCTGCGGGTGCGAAAGTCGGATAGCAATAAGGTGGATCCGTTTTGTCACTCGTGTCTTTAATTATGAGCCATGGTATTTCTTTTCTCCAGATGCGACTAACTGGCGGGTTAAGACACCACAATTACATAGGGTTATGGGAGGTAAGACGATGGGTACGTTAAATTTAGACAAGGCGCGGTCAATCATCGAATTTGCGCTGAACTGGCGCGAAGAAAACGGGTTGAATCCGCTTACTGTTGCAGTTCTTGATAGCGCGGGCGTACTCATTGCGCTTGCACGAGAAGATGGCGCAAGCAATCTGCGTCCAGAAATCGCTCAGGGAAAAGCGCGTGGTGCGATCAGTATGGGAATCGGATCGCGCGCATTGTTCAACCGCGCTCAGGAACAACCATACTTCATCCAATCCATGAACAGCTTGGCGAATGGCTTTCTTGTCCCAGTACCTGGTGGTGTATTGATCAAATGTGATGGCCAACTTTTGGGGGCGGTTGGTATTACTGGCGACACATCGGACGCTGATGAAGCCTGCGCCATTGCTGCGATCGAAGCATCAGGTTTTGTCGCTGATCCGGGTTAACTGCGCACAACGTTGATCCGTTTTGACATTTGGCTTTGGCGTCCCTATTTTAGCCCTTCAGACGCCAAGGTATTGTGAGCGAATATCGCTTGCCTCGTTCAATTCGGCAGAACTCCCACTCCAAACGACAACCCCTTTGTGAATGATGTTGTGTTGATCTGCGATTTGCAAAAGGTCTTTCAGGTTTTTATCGACGATCAAAATCGACATTCCATCTCCCTTAATCAGTTCAAGTGCTTCCCAAATCTTTTTGCGGATCAAGGGAGCCAACCCTTCAGTCGCTTCATCCAGAATAAGCAATTTGGGATTGGTCATCAGTGCGCGTGCGATCGCAAGCATTTGTTGCTCCCCACCTGACAGCAGATTTCCCATACTTGATTTTCTGGTAGCTAACTCGGGGAATAGAGCATAAACGCGTTCGGCATCCCATATTTGGCCACGCTGGGCATGTTGCCGCGCAGTTGCAATTAGGTTTTCATGTACATTTAAATTCGGGAAAATTTGTCGACCTTCAGGCACCAACCCAAGGCCAAGTTTTGCAACCCGGTGGCTGGGCCAGCGTGTTGTATTTTGACCATCAAATTTAATCGTACCGCTTGTTTTGCGCAAAACCCCCATTATTGAGTTTATCGTAGTGGTTTTTCCCATACCATTTCGGCCGAGAAGGGTCGCCACTTGCCCCTCATTGATTGTCAGATTTATGCCGTTCAACACCTGGCTATAACCATAGTGTGTGACAACATTGGAAAGAGTCAGCATATTAATCCTCTCCCAAATAGGCGTGTTGCACGTCTTGGTTTTGGCGAATTTGATCGGGGTCGCCAGTTGCTATGATGTGACCATAAACCATAACTGAGATGCGATCGGCCAATGTGAAGACAGCGTCCATGTCGTGTTCAATCAAAACGATGGTTTGCTGTCCTTTCAATGCCTCCAGAAGGGTGATCATTTCACTTGCCTCCTCTGGGCCTAGACCTGCAAGTGGTTCATCTAACAATAGCAGTCTTGCATCACTTGCAAGTGCCATCGCTACTTCTAGGCGTCGTTGCTCTCCGTGGCTCAGGTTTGCCACCTGAATCCCAGCACGGCTGCTTAAATCGACGCGCGCTGCGTATTTATGTGCGGCTGTACGCACGTCGTTTTTCTCGGCATAGGGTTTCCAAAATTTGAACGAATGGCCCTGCTTTGCATGAATAGCCAACTGCAGGTTTTCGATGACGCTCATCGAATTGATGAGCGATGTAATTTGATATGTCCGCGCGATCCCTAAGTGTGGGCGCGCGTGTTCCACCATGTGTGTGACGTCAATCCCATCAAATGAAATGGTTCCGCTGTCCGGAAAGACATTACCACTTAGTTGCGAAATCAGCGTAGTTTTCCCCGCACCATTTGGTCCAATCACTGCGTGTAATTCGCCCGTTTGCACCTCCAAAGTTAGATCATTGGTCGCGCGTACCCCACCGTAGGATTTATGTAGCTGGCTGACACTTAACAACGCGGTCATTCTTTATCCCCCGCTTTGGGGATCAGTGCAGAAAGACCACCCTTCACAAACATAACGACGCCAATAAGCAGAAGGCCAAATGGCAGATGCCAGTAAATTGTAATGGTTGAAAGCACTTCTTCCAATATGATGAAGGTAATCGCACCCAATAGTGGTCCAAACGTTGTGGCAACACCGCCCAAAATGACCATAAACATCAATTCCCCAGAGCGCGCCCAGTCGATCATTTCGGGTGAGATGAATGTTGTGAAATTGCCAAGGAGTGCACCAGAAAACCCACAGATCATGCCAGAAATTACATAAGCCGCCAGTTTATAGGCAAAGGTATTATAGCCCATTGCAATCATGCGCTGTTCATTTCCCTTTATGCCTGCCAAAACCATCCCAAATTGTGACTTGGAAATGCGCCATACCAGCCACATAACGAAAAATAGCGATACTGCGCATATTGTGAACAATTGCGTTGAGTCATCGAAATTGACCAATGGAAATTCAGAACGGGTATCAATGACCAATCCATCGTCCCCGCCGTATTCAGCGATAGATATGAACAGGTAATACACCATTTGTGCAAAGGCCATAGTGATCATAATGAAATAGACACCTTTGACCTTTAAACAGATTAGTCCTGTCAGCAGGGCAAAAATACTGGAAACCAACAGTGCCAGTCCAAATTGAACGAACCCATTGGTTGTCGCGATCGCATCCATTCCGCCATAAAGCCAATGATGCGCAGGTATCCCCACCGCATATGCCCCTAGTCCCAAGTATGCGGCATGACCAAAGGAAATCATTCCACCATATCCTAGAATAAGGTTTAAGCCTACTGCGGCGATTGCCAAAATGCACAACCTTGTCGCCAAATCCAAGTAAAACGGATGCCCCATATAGTTCAAAAGTAGTGGCACAATCAAAACCGCCGCAAGGATCAGACCCTGAACGAAAACCTTTTTTTGCATAGCGATCCTTATCTCAGCTTTGGCGGGAATAAACCCTGTGGGCGAAAGAACAAAATCAATGCCATGATCAGATAGATCGACATTGACGAAATTGCAGGCGCAGAGTTTTCTGCTACCGAACTGGACATGAATATTTTAAAAATATCATCCAAAAACGCGCGTCCTAAAGTGTCGATCATTCCGATTAATAGTGCTGCCAGAAAGGCGCCTTTCATGGAGCCAATACCGCCCACAATGATCACGACGAAAGCCGTGATGATAATGTTGTTTCCCATTCCCAAAGACGCTTCGGTAATAGGCGCGATCAGCATACCAGCTAGACCAGCCAAGGCCGCACCAATGGCGAATACAAATGAAAAAAGCGCTTGGATATCGATGCCAAGGGCCGTGACCATTGTTCGATTTGATGCGCCCGCGCGGATCAGCATTCCTGTACGCGTGTGATTGACCAACCAATATAGTCCGGCAGCGGCAATCAATCCTGCAGAAATTATAGCTAGGCGAAATGTCGGCACAACAATATCTGGCGCAAGTTGAGTTTGCCCATCCAATGCGGCGGGAAGGGGAATTGCAATTCCTGCGGGTCCCCAGATCATATGTGCAAGTGTATCCATGACCAAAATGGCACCAAAGGTTCCTAAAACGTGATCCAAGTGATCGCGTTCATAAAGCGGTCGCGCAATCAGGCGTTCAAACCCGTATCCAATAACCGCTACAATGGGTAAAGAGATTAGAAGCG
>Ga0181597_10000255_pt1 | contig 58236 bp, 56 predicted proteins | sample 041ome_5_FD_148647 | JGI IMG/M metagenome (GOLD analysis project Ga0181597, IMG submission 148647) | Coastal salt marsh microbial communities from the Groves Creek Marsh, Skidaway Island, Georgia - 041403US metaG (spades assembly) | ecosystem: Environmental > Aquatic > Marine > Intertidal zone... | reverse complement strand
CCCGAAACGTATTTTGATGATGACCATTTGAATAAATCTTTCTCTTTAATATGTGAAAACATTCCATTCGAATTTTCACATTTTTCTAAAACAATAATTTTTTTATTTGCTTCTAAAAATGTTTTACAAGTTGTTATACCACTTTGACCAGCACCAATTATACAAATATCATATATTTCATTATCTTTAATAGTTTCTTCATTTATATTGTAATTATTTGTGTATATCATTTATAATATATGTATAAATTATTTAACAAACTGTATATCCAATGTACGCATATACGTATGTAAACCCGCATCTTGAACCGGAAAAACCCAGGCCACACAATCTGAGTCATTGTGATGTGAATGCCACCATCCAGGAGGCGTTGTAAATGTACATCCTTTTTTCCAAATCATTTTAATTGGATCTTTTACATTTCCATATTCATCTAATGATTTACCCATTAATGTATATACTTTTCCTACTGATTTTTCATTTACACTTATACATAAATCAACCGCTATAGAATTATGGCGATGGGGGCGTTGTACTGTATTCGGTCCAATTGAATTCATCAATGACCACATTGTATGTGTAAGTGTATTTAATTTTTCATTTACCATTTGCGTATTTGATAACAATACTCCATTTCTGTTTCTATTTTTTGCATTATTTTCATTATTGTATTTTTGTATTTGTTTCATCATTGTACTATTAATATAATGAACACTCTCAAATCTAGGTTCTTCTGGAATACACTTTAAAAACCGTAATAATGGACTATCATTTGCATAAAATAATATTGTATGATCTTTATAATCTGTTTTGTGTATACATATTTCCTTTGTAAATGGTATAATAAATACATCTCCCCTACCCCAAACTGTTTTTTTGTCTCCAATTGTTGTAATTCCATAACCTTCTAATACATAAAATATATGACTTGATGCTTTTGATAAATTATGTGTAATCGATTTCGACTTTGAAAAATCAATGTAATATATTTCCAAATTAGGCGTTGTAATTTTATCAAAATCATAATTGTTTCCATTATAATTATTACCATTTATCATTGTTTCGGGTAGTATTTCACTATTTTGAGGTACAGCCGCGCTGGTATATTCAAAGTATACTGGAACGTTCTCCATAATATAAAAAATATACATTCATTTTTTTATATTATTTACCATTTATTTTTCAGTAACCGCTTATAATATAAGTCACAATCGTGGTCACTTACACGAAAACAAGAAAATAATGAAAAAGAAAACCACGAATTATACTCATAATTCGGAAAAAATTTATAATTATCGTCAAACAACTGGATATTTTGTCCCACGTGTTGGTAATAAATCATTGGTGCAGCTGTAACAATATCACGATTATTTGTAAAACGGTAATGTGTTAAATTATTACGATCATCAAAATCTTCTCTAAAAGCAGCATTTCCCACACGGGGGCTGGCAAACGAAGCCACCACTATTTCTTGATGAATATTTTTTGATAATTGATAACCATATAATGTACTTAATGCTGCGCCCAAACTATGACCAGTAATATACACTTGATAATCATAATATTGTTTTTGTTTTAATAAATCAACCACTACATTTGTTATTTTATCGTAATTATTATTTTTATAAAGTTGATTATAAAATCCTTGATGAACACGTATATTATCTCCCAAATCCTTTTTTATAACTTGTAAATCATAATACCAATCTGCTCTTGATTCGCTACCCCTGAATATTACACATATACGTTTATTTGTTTCACTTATAGTAATACCAACTTGCAAATCCGTATCTTCGTCACTAATGAATTTTACAATTTTACCGTGAGGCGATTTTTTCGCAATTTCTAAAAATGCCTCTTGACGCGTTTCATTTACCTCACTTAAAGGGTTTTCCTCTTCTGAACCACCCATTTGACCAATAAATGTTTCAATATCTTCATCCTTTTTTAATGAAAAATCTTTTCCGTAATTATAAACTAACATGGTTAATCTAAGTAAATCAACTGCATCATTATGTGCCAATGATGGAATACTCATATAATACATTTAAAAAATATATTTTTATATTAAATATTAATGACTAATATATATAACTATGAAAAATATTATTCATATTACAAAATCAGCAACAATGAAATTAAACCATATTGCAAAAGAACACAATGTAAAGTCAATTTTATTTTATATTAAAGGAGGTGGGTGCAATGGATTTAATTATAAATTAGAACCATTTGAAGGAAAACCTCATAAATTAGATGAAATCGTTAAATGCGAAAACATTAATATTGTTATATGTAACAAAAGCTTAATGCATTTATTCGGAACAACTGTCGATTGGAAAAAAGATATTATGGGAGAAGCTTTTAATTTTAAAAATCCCAATGCTGCATCTCAATGTGGCTGTGGAACATCTTTTTCATTTTAATATATTCTAATTATTTATATGACTACAAAAAAATATTCTCTCATTAAAAAAAACATTTCTTGTAAAAATACTTCTGTATTAAAAAAAGCAATTTGTGTATTAGCAGAAAATAATAATAATGTATCCGGAACAATCGAATTTATTCAATATAAAACTAATCTTAAAATCATCTACGAAGTATATGGTTTAAGCAATGGAAAACACGGATTTCACATTCACGCATATGGTGATTTAACCGAATCGTGTAGTAGCACGTGTGGTCATTTTAATCCTCATAATTCACATCATGGAGGTTTACATTCAAAACATAGACACGCTGGTGATTTGGGAAATATAATATCCAAAAACGAAGTGTCAAAAGGAGTAATGTATACAAAATCAGTGTCATTATTACATAACAATTTAAACATATTAGGAAGAAGTATTGTTATTCATGATAAAGAAGACGATCTGGGAAAAGGAGGAAATGATGAATCTCTAGTTACTGGAAATGCTGGTAAGCGATTAGCATGTGGTGTGATTGGATTGAGAAAATAAAACAAAGTATAAAGCTATAGTATTAATATAAATATTACCCATTTATATTATTATAAATTTATAACCTTATTGTATATGATAAAAGTATTAATTAACAATCTTACTGATTTTTCTCATTGTATTGTTTTTTCAGGTGGCAAAAAACCAAAACCAGATGAAATTTTTAGCACGATTGAACTTGCAAAAATAGATGTAGAAAAGGTTAAATTTATATATTCTGATATGGAGATTTTTGAAGATGACAGTATACGTATTATAAAAAAGAAAATATTGAAAGAACTTACCTTTTTTGAAAATATTTCATATGACGAATTATACTTATATTATGAATCTTCGATTAGTCCTAGTATGAAAGAAATATATAATAATGTTACTAATGGCGGTAAGAATATTTTATATGATTACATTTTCAAACAAACTTTATTTAATTTCAAATATAATATTTCAAATAAGCATTTTGAAAATGTCGGAATAAAGGATATTTATGATTATAATGATTTTGTCAAACTAGAATTGGACAAAAATATTAAATTTAATAAACCACTTGGTATGGATTTTTCACATTACACTGATTATAGTTTTTCTGCCAATCCTCTTGATGTTTTTTATGGTTCTGAAGAAGGAGTTGTCGAGCGAAAAACATATGAAAATTCGAGTAATAATTTACTTTTAAGTATGGATAACAATTTATTATTGAATTACAATATTGTACATAATAATATTTATTTAATTATTGCGCCGAATCTTCTTGAAAAATATAATACTGCAGTTCAATCATATTTTATAGAATTATATTATCCATTTTTAAAAAAACAAAATATAAACAATTATGACGATTTAATGAACAATAAGACAATGTTATTGAAAAAAACAAAAGATATAATGAAAGAAAAATCATTCAAATATTATGATAATATACAGTTGTTACATAAAATATATGAAAATAAAAAAACTCCAATTAAATATCTCGAAAATGGAGTTAATCAAATTAACTTTATTATTCATCCTCCATTTAAAACGACCATGCCGTTAGAAAATATTTTCAAATTAATCCATTGTGATTCTAATATTCCATTAATTCGTTTTAACCCAGGAAAGCGTAAAGACAATATTTTTAGAGTTTATAGTACATATACATCTCGAACAGGTAAAAAAGTTCCATTTTATTCAAAGAATACAGTAACTTCGTTATTAAAACAACCAAGGAAACACAATAGTATTAGTTTTTACAGTAAAACAAACGATGATACACTAATTGTCGATTTATTGTCAAATAGTTCTATTATTGTAGATTATAATTGTAAGAAAATATTAAATATTAAACAACTAGAACAGACATTAAGAAAAAAAATTAATATTATAATAAAGTCATTGAATACTATTTTATCCCAATCTGGGTTCTCCATATCTAATTTTGAGAACTTTAAAAATGAAAGTATTGAGCTATCAACATTGAAATATTATATTTATTTTGAAAGTCCATCAGAACTTAAAATAAATAAATGTAAAACATTATTTTCGCATATATTTAACAGTTTGGATAGTAAAGACCGAAACTTGATTTATAAACGTGTTGAGAATTTTAAAAAAATGGATTCAGTCAATACAACAATAAATAGTATATACAAAGAAACAAATAATGAAAGAGCAGTCATAAAAACATTAATGGAAAATAATGCAATGACTGAAGAAGAAGCCACAAAGAAAATGAACAGCTTTTTTGATAGTTTTACCCGAATTAATGGAAAATATGTAAATAAAAGTGTATCCATTGCGGAGAACCCTGGATTCCCTACAAAGTTAAAATTCATTCCGTTTGAAAATAAATCATATTTTGAAATTGAAAATATTTCAGACCTTCGTTATATTCACTTTATCGATGTATATATTGATAGTTTATTGAGAATAATTTATGGCAAAGAATATTTATCTGGTGTAAATGTGTCAACTATTGAAGGATTATGTAAAGAGACAAAAATAGAAGATGAGAGTCATGTCGATGTGGTTGTTATGACAACAGAAAAACCAGATATGCAACCACTCACATTTGTTACAGAAGATAAAGAAGAACAAGATGATGATGATGATGATGATGGTATATTTTTTGGAGACGATGATGATGATGAAGAAGATGAAGAAACTGATGATGATTTCGCTGGTGGTTCAGGAACACCCAAAAAAATCGATCCTTCTAGTATTGATGGTATGTCATTAACACGACCTAATATATTTTTTCAACGATTAGCAAATAAAGATCCTAGTTTATTTTTAACAAAAAAAGATGGTAAATTTGAATCTTATTCTAGAATGTGTCTTCATTCTCAACTTAGACAACCTGTATTACTTACACAAGAAGAAAAAGATTATATTGATATTAATCATCCTGGTTCATATAAAAGTTCAGTAGCATATGGAAGTGACCCAAAAAAACAATATCATTATATATGTCCCCGTTATTGGTGCTTATTAACAAACACGAGTATGACTGAAGAAGAAGTCAAAACAGGTAAATGTGGAAAAATTATACCATTTAAATCAAATACTGTACCAAAAGGGCATTATGTATTTGAGTTTAATCATCCAAAAGTACACCAAAATTCGGATGGAAGTTATATTGATCATATGCCAAGTTTCTTATCAAAAGACAAACACCCAGATAACAAATGTATCCCTTGTTGTTTTGCGGATTGGACAAACAAGAAAAAAGAAAAAGAAACCGTTCAAGCGAAGCGCATTAAATCGTGCGCAGCCGATTCAATTACAAAGAAAGAGAATAATAAACCAGTAGAACGAGTTAAGCAAAATATATCATCATTACAATATATTATTGGATTTGAAAGTTTTCCTTTACCCGATGGTAGATATGGATTTTTACATCCTGGTATTGAAAAATTATTAAATATCGATTATAAAACAATTGTTGAACCTCAAAATCCCGCATTTATTAAAAAAAATAAATGGGCTACATTAAGATTTGGATGTGAAAATTCAGAAAATAAGTCGTTTATGGGATGTTTTTCGGAATTACATCGTATTAATAGTAAAGTTGGTTACAAATGGACAATTCAACAATTATGTGATAATTTATCTGAACAAATCAAATTAGATGATTTCATACGTTATAATAATGGTTCATTAGTATCCAGTTTTAAAAACAGAAATAATAAAATAAGGGAGGTAAATATGGGACCATATAAAGATACAAAAATTTATAATTCAATGAATAAAATGGATGAAGTACAATTAAATTACTTGGAGGAAACCATTATTGCATTAGAAAATTTCAAAGCATTTATTAAAGACCCAAAATCAGAGATTGACCATACATTTATGTGGGATATATTATGCGATGAACAAAATCCTCTTGGTATTGAACCTGTAAATTTGATTATATTAGAAATGGATTTTAGTGATATTACAAATAATGTAAATATTTTGTGTCCTACTAATGCATACAGTAGTCACGTTTATGATGAAACAAGAAAGAATTTTATATTAATCAAAAATGGTTCTTATTATGAAATATTAAGTCGCATTATTTTTGAAGCAACTGAATCCAGTAGTATAAAGGGATATCATATATTTAACCCCGAAGAACCTGAATTACAAGAAATAAACACCATTATGAAAACAATTAATAATAGTATGAAAAATCATTGTGGACCATTAGACAGTAAACCAAATGTTTACGTATATGAAAAAAATATGGAAGCAAAAAAGATGATAAAACAATTATTAGATATTAATTATGAAGTGGAAAAACAGGTCATTAATTATCAAAATAAAGTCATCGGTTTAATAGTTAAAATGGATAAAAGTGACTCTCGTGGATTTTTTGTACCAACACAACCATCAATTATAAATAAAAAAATAGAATACGTTACTATTGATCACGATATTTGGAATGATTACAAAACCACAATTAGTAATTTAAAAGATTTAAATAGTAATAATAAGAACATTAAATGCTTACCCCGACAAAAAGTGGTAGAGGATGGTATGATTGTTGGTTTAATTACTGAAACAAATCAGTTTATTCAAATAGTTCCTCCGTATCAAAATATAGATGAAACATATAAAATAGATTTACAACCCATTTATGAAACAAATCACATACTTGCTGATAAGTCATTAAATACATCACATAAACACGATAATGATCGAACAACAAGTGTTAGGAATATTAATTTGGAAAATAATTTTTACAATGCATTTAAAAATATTGTTCGCATTTTAATACACAAAAAGGGAAACAGTGAATTATTTCAACAAATAAAACATTTTATAAATCATCCGAAATATTTTTATAAAACAAAAATAACACAACTAACCAAAATGATAGATTTTGTTATTGGTAAATTTATTGATTTTGTTGATTATGATGATAATATATTAAATGATATTGATCAAATTACAACATGTTTCGATAATGATTTAAATAAAAAATATTGTACATTAAAGAAAGATATACCAGTATTACTTATACCAAATAAAAATCTTATTAGTGGTGAAGAAAATAAAACATTGTATTTGGAAAGATTATCCGATGAATTTATACGAAATAAATCAGTCCAAAAATATTTACTTGAACTCGAAAGCAGCATTCACGTTTATGCAAATAATTATAGTATAAATAAAGATGAATTTATTATATTACAACAAATGCTTTCAGATAATTATTATGACAACATATCAACCATTTCAAAAGATAGTGTTTCAAAATTAAATAATTACGATCTTGCACAACCAAGCAGTAGTCAATATTATAGTGATAAAATTGTTAAAAAGGAGGAGAAAAATACATCATTTATTGAAAAGCATTTAAATTGTATTCACAATATATCGAAAACAATATTACAACCAGTAAATGGCAAGTGGAATTCTATATTTACGTTTAAGAGTAACGAAATATTATTTAAACGTAGTAATGACTATTGCAGTTTTGCAGTGTTACAATTTTTGTATGGTATATATACAAAAAAGTATATTAGTATTATTGAAATTAAAAATAAAATATGGAATGAATTCTATTTTCTAAACATGATGTCGTATTCCGATAAAATTTATAGCATATTAGAAAAACAAGGGAAAAAAGACATCATAAAGCAAATAAAATCAGGTAAGATTTCATTAAATAGTGCTATTAAAGAAGATGGATATTTTATTACTGATTTGGATGTTTGGGCGTTTTTTAATATTGAAAAAATTCCTGTTTTACTATTTTCGGAATCAAACTTTCAATCAATGATGACACATACCAATTGGATTATTAACGACACTACATTAGATAAAAAACATTATTTTATACGAACTAATAAAGATTATGAATACTCCATCATAGAAACACCAATGGAACTTAAAAAGTTGGCACATTTTTCCGATAAAATGAAAACAATAAGTTCCACTAAATCCGATGATATTATTTATAATAATATTAACATTAACGATTATTTGGAATTGTATTAATCACTTCATATTCACTTGCTTTCACCCCTCCAAATATGTCCAATTCTATATTCATATATAAAAAATAATATTCGTTTTTCTCATTTTTATACAAAATATGAAAAATAGAACCCATACTACTTCTTGCATAACATATATAATTAGGAAGCTGTTTTGATTGTATAAATTTTATTATTTCTATTAACTCTTTTTTATCAAGTTCTACTTGATAAAAAGGAGAATTTACACTATTTACTAAATCTTCGCATTTATCTGAATTATGTATTAAATAATTCTTTATTTGGAGTAAAAAATCTTCTTTTATACTCATTATTAATTAATATTATTATATATTTATATTAATTAATCATTTGTTTACAAACCCATATCATAGTCATCATCCATATTAACACAATCATTGGAATCAACCTTAAATGATGAAATATTATTTTCCAACTTTGTATTTGAACAATTACGGTCTTGTTTGATACCAAATGCCTTCTCTATTTCTTCTTTTTGTTTATTTTCCTTGTATTCGCTGTTGTCATATTTCTCCATTTCTTTCATATCCAATAGGATCTTGCACATTCCTGTTCCAAAAGGACCGATTTGTCCAAGCATTACATTTGCAGAAACACCACGAATATTATCAAACTCTGCATGACGACTTGCATTCAATAGCACCTCTGTATGTACCTCAAATGTTGATTTGGCAATGGGTCCAACATTATCATTCAATAGGCCCGAACGGAATATTGATACCATATTCTTAGTCAATGTCATTCTATCACACAGCAGACCCAAGTGATGATAATTAATATAGACACCACTAAATTCCATCACATCTACGAATTCATCATGAATCATTTGACGGGCCGCTTCAAGCCCTAATACATCAAACACTTCTTTAATATCATTACTTATAGTGCGTTTAGTATCGATGTAATCAAGTGCAAGTATATCCAATAGATTTGTTCCAGTTGTGTCCAGTACATAAATATCTTTGGGTTCATAACCATTCTCACTTTGTACCATATAATTTTGCACTTTGCGAACGTTTACATTGGATATTTTATTAATTCCACGAAGCACAATATTATTTAACATTTGTTCTTGGAATTCGCGCAGTAAATATATGTCATCTGACTGGTCTAGTACATACTGACTACCTGGTGTCTTCTTTTTATTATTATTTAATATGGAGCTATTTAAACGGATTCTAAACACAAGATTATTCATATTGTAATCGGAATAAATACATTGCACATCACTTCCGTAACCCGCATTTATAGCAAAATTAATATCATCCATTGTAATATTTCTATGAAGCATTTTTTCAGCATCTATTTCAATACGAATCACCCATTTGGATTTTTCAAAACTATCTTCTTCTTCTTGCAAACACTCTTGTACCATATTTTCGAATTCATAATACTGATCCATCAAATGATGATCTTCTTGAATAACACTTTCAGATTCATTTGCATCAAAGCAAATTTGAACACGTTTTACGACATCACTTAGTTTTGTATGATTCAACATCTCTGAATAACTAATTCCTTTTTTCTGATTTGTTTGTTCATGCTCTCGCAAATAAATAGTTAATGATGAACTTTTTGGATTTTTTGTAAGACGCAATATTTCCTCAATACGTGGAACACCACGCGTTACATTTGATTTCGATGCAACACCCGCCAAGTGAAACGTATTCAATGTCAGCTGAGTTGTTGGTTCACCAATCGACTGACCAGCAATTACACCCACCATTTCACCAGGATGAACCAATGCTTCTTTATAACGCATATAAATTGTTTCCAACAATATTGTTAATCCTTTTCTGTGAAAACGCTTCATCACTAACAATGTTTTAGGATTCAAATAATAATAATACAATACTTTCAATAATTCATTTTGTTCCATATAATAAAGCCCATTGATTTTTTCATAATACGCGTCTATCATATCAAACGCTTCCAAAGGAGTAATATCCACTGCACTATTTCCGTTTAAGTGCAATTGTTTCGAAATATTGTTAATCATATGTTGAAAACTAATTGGAACTTTCACGCTGTTGTCATTCTTATATTTAAATACATTTTCAATCAACAACTTGCGCATATGTAACATATAATTAATTTTAGACATACAACGGGTTTTCGTTTCTTCACGCTGTTTTTTCATACGTGTAATCGTACCTTTTGTGTAGATTTGGCCCATACCCTTGCGCTCATCATGAATTCCAATTATATCATACAACATATAAATATCATCACTATTCATTTCCACAATAGGTATCGATTGACTCTCAATCTTTGTTGAATCAAATCCATCCTCACCATAAGCAAACTGAACAATTCGATGTTTATTATTTCGTACAGTCATATCATATTCGACCTTCAAATCTTCTAGACCCTTAATCAAACGTCGCTGGATATATCCCGTCTGTGATGTTTTTACCGCCGTATCAATCAAACCAATACGACCACCCATTGCATGGAAAAACAACTCCGGAGCAGTCAATCCAGAAATATACGAATTTTCAATAAATCCACGTGCACCAGGGGAATCATCATATTTATTAAAATGAGGAAGAGTACGATTTTCATAACCATAAGGTACACGCTTTCCTTCCACACTTGTCTGTCCCAAACACGAAATCATCTGCGAAATATTAATCAACGAACCCTTTGAACCAGATTCAACAATCTTTAAAAATCGGTTATTTTGGTCCAACGATTTACGACCAATCTTACCTGCCTGTTCAGTCGCTTTATTTAAAATGTTTTGTACTTGCATTTCAAACTCCATCATATTTGACTTCGCACTTGAATTTTCAAATGTGCCAAGATGCAACTGATCAATCAATGACTGCACTTGTTGTTTTTGTCCTGTTACTACCTGAATAATACTGTCCTGTGTTTTAGTATCAGCAATCAAATCACTAATACCTACACTATATGAACTATTTGTCATATATTCTGTTACAACGTTTTGCAAGTCATCGATAAATTGCATTGCACGCAAATGTCCATAATCATTAAATATACGATGAATTATACCAGACGTTGCTTTTCCCAATACAGATTTCTCCATTTGACCTCGCTTATAATTTCCATTTTCGATTTCCATTACATTATTGGATGTTGCATATTCTTCATCATCTTGCCACAATTTTGTTTTATATTTCAATGTAAGTGGGGGCAATATTTGACTCAAAATATCAAAACTAGAAACCTCTTTTTTTCCATTTTCAAATAATTTATTTATATCTACGTTTTTATAATACATCAATAAATTCATTGCCTCTTTCTTTGAAAAATTAATATTTGGCCGCGTAAACTGATAAGACCCCAACATTGAATCCTGGAATATACCAATAATAGGAGCATTACTTGCTGGACTCACAATTTGATAAGGAATTGCTGCCAACTGTTTTAATTCTGTTTCCGCCATTATATTTTGGGGCATATGCATATTCATTTCATCTCCATCAAAATCGGCATTATATGGCTTTGTATCACCAACATTCATTCTAAATGTGTCACCTTTTTTCATCACACGAACAATATGACACATCATTGACATTCTATGCAAACTGGGCTGACGATTAAAAAGCACTCCATCCCCATCCATCATATGACGATGTACTACATCACCAATGTCAAGGCGAATTGAATCACGATCCATGTAACGCAATGATACATTGTCACCATTTTTTCGCTCCAATATTTTTGCTCCTGGATATGTATCCGGACCATTTTGAATAAGTGTTGTTAAAAATTTAATATTTCGTTCATTTACCTTTACTGGTTTTGTGATATTCATTGCGATTTTCATTGGTACACCCAGTTCCTTAATAGATAAGTTAGGATCACCTGTAATCACAGAACGGGCACTAAAATCCACACGCTTTCCCATTAAATTACCACGAATACGACCATATTTACTATTTAAACGATCCATAATACATTGAAGAGGACGACCCGAACGCTGCTGCATTGGAGCGGATCCCTTTACTTTATTGTTTACAATCATCGCCACAAAATATTGAATTACATTTCGCAATCCTTCAATCACATTGGGATTAGTTTCACCCGCTGCTAATTTGTCTTTTAATGTATTATTTTCTCGAATAATGTTGCTATAAATATGTGTCAAATCATCTTCACTACGCTGTTGAGCATCGTGTTTTACGGAAGGTCTCATTGCTGGAGGTGCAATTGGTAAAACCTGACACACAAACCATTCGGGACGTGACCAAACAGGACTAAATCCCATAAAATGAATATCATCGTCGCTCATACGTTTAAAAATCTTAATTATTATTTCCGGTGTCAATCGCATTTCTATTTTTTTTTCTTCTCCATCACCATCATCCAGTTTCTCCCAATACGCAATTATATTGGCTAAACCTTCCAATTTCACTTTATCCGGACATTTACATCCACATCCCTCACCGTTACTATCTCCACATCTCTTAATTTTTGCGACATTGCTTGTTACATAATTCCATCTGTCGCTTTCACTATAATCTAAAATATGTTTATGACGTTCTTTATTCAATAAAAGTTTACTACATTTTAAACAAATGCATTTGCAAATTTTCATTATTTCTTTAATATGTTGGATGAAGAATACAGGACGGCCTAACTCAATATGACCAAAATAGCCAGGGCTATCTATATATGTGTATCCATCTGTTGGGCAAATATATCCGGGCTCCAAAACACCCATTCGAGGATCGAAGAGACCACCCGGTTGAGGTTTATTATTAATGTATGTATCACGAGAGGTTATTTCAGCAACTGAATTTTTGCGAATTTCCTCCGGTGACAATACACTAAATTGGATGCCAATAATTTTAGATGTATCCATTTTATGCATACTATAATAATATATATTTATATTATTTTATAAATCAATTTTGATATACATTACAAAAATTGATTCATAAAAATAATATTAAATACAATATACATTTATACATTATGGTGCGTTCTAGTGATAAAATAAAGTCAAATTCTCGCAATTCTGCGAAATCTAAGTCAAAATCATCAAAAACAAATAAAAAAGTTAAGCACGCTGAATCGTCTGACGAAGATTCTGATTCGTCTTTTATTGATGAGGATGATGATTATTATGAGGATGATGAAAGTGAGGAACTGGATGAGGAATCTGGTTCTGACGAAGAGGAAGACAGTGACGAAGAGGAAGAGGAAGAGGAAGAGGAAGACAGCGAGGAAGAACATAGTAAAAAGAAAAAACATTCAAAAAATTTATTGAAACACGAAGATATTCAACGTATTATTTCAAAACTAATTCCGTCGAAATACATGACAAATAAAGTAAAAAATCAAAAGAAAAATAAAAAACGCAAAGATAAATCCGAAGACCACGATTCGCGCAGTCCTAGTTATTCTTCGTCTGATTCTGAAGAATATTTACCAGATGAAGAAGAAGAATTTGATGATGAAGACGAACGTAATGTCATTCTTCTTTTGGGAGATGAAGTAAATGAAGAAGAAGAATATAATTCACAAAATGATGATGACGATTGTGATAGTGGAGACGAAGAAACATTTATGAAAGAAAATTATCAAAAAATCGAAATTCCGTCTAATGCCACTTCAAAAAAGAAAAAACAAAAAAAACAAAAACAAAATGTTCACGATGATGAAGATGATGAATCTCAAGAAGATATTACGCAAGAATATAAGGACTTGTGTGAACTTAAACGGGATTTGACTCAAAAACTAGAAACTAAACCCAAAAACAAAACATTGATTCGTGCCATTCGGGACTGCGATTCAGATATTAAGAAACTTGTCAAGAAAAATCGCATTAAAAACGCCAAAAAATATCATAAACTTATTCACCATCAACGTAAATATACAAATGAAATCGATTATTTCAAAACAAAAATGACGTATCAAGAGCAAATGCGCATTATGAATGAACTCAAAGACCTCAACAAATACATTAATATTGATAAACCTTATCGAGTTGCACTTCTAAATTCGTCTGTTCCACAAAAATTCAAGGCCATTGCTCTTCAGAAGTTGAATGTTTTGAAAACAATGGAACCAGGTGACCCCGAATATTATAAACTCAAACAATGGGTTGATGCTTTTATGCGCATTCCATTTAATAATTACAAGTCACTTGATGTAAATATGAAATCGGGCATTGACCAATGCAACACATTTATGACAAGTGCAAAAAACACACTGGATGATTGTGTTTATGGTCTAAATGATGCTAAAATTCAAATTATGCAAATGATGGGTCAATGGATTACCAACCCCGATTCTGTTGGTTCTGCTATTGCCATTAAAGGTCCTATGGGTACCGGTAAAACAACCCTTGTAAAAGAGGGTATAAGTAAGATTTTGAATCGCGATTTTGAGTTTATTGCCCTTGGAGGAAATAGCGATGCCAGTTTCTTGGAAGGACATTCATATACATACGAGGGAAGTAGTTGGGGGCGTATTATTCAAATCATTATGGACAGCAAATGTATGAACCCCGTCATTTATTTTGACGAGTTGGACAAAGTCAGTGATACACCAAAAGGTGAGGAAATCATTGGCATTTTGACACATCTTACGGATACTACACAAAATTCCGAGTATCACGACAAATACTTTTCCGACATCTCATTTGACCTTAGTCGTTGCTTGTTCATTTTCAGCTATAATGACGAGTCCAAAATCAATCCAATTTTGCGCGATCGTATGTATCGTATCCAAACAAAGGGCTATGATACAAAAGAAAAACTCATTATTGCTAGAAAACACTTGCTTCCGAAAATTCGCGAACAAGTCAATTTCAAAGAAGAGGAGGTCATCATTCCCGATGAAACCATTGAATATATTGTAAATTCCGAATCTCTTACCCAAAAAGAATCGGGTGTACGCAATCTTAAAAGATGTTTGGAAATTATTTACACCAAACTAAATCTCTTTAGATTGGTGAAAAATGATAATAAACTATTTGAAGATGACATTAAAATCAAGGTGGAATTCCCATTTACAGTTACAAAAGAACACATCGATATATTGATAAAAAAAGATGATAAAATAAATCCTAGTTTGTTTGGTTTGTACATTTAATCAACCAATTCACATTTACTTCTACATATTGGACACGGTTCTTCATATATTTTTTTATAACAGTTCGTACATACTGTATGACCACAATGCAAATCTATTTGTAAACAATGTTCCAAACAAATGCAACAATCGTCAAAATAATTCATTTTTTCAAATAATTTTTTTTTATTATTGTAAATAGTGTAATCGGGCATTTGTTCGATGCTATTTTTCCAACTTATTACATATTTTATCAAGATACTTTCCTTACTATCAATTACCATCTTCTCTTGTAAAATACATAGTATTTCTTCTAATACACTATGTATTTCTAATTGATTCATATTTTCCTTTTTTACTGCAATATGTTTTACACTGTCTATTATTTTTATTACATCTAACAAGCACATATTTAACGTTTCAATACATTTATCTCTAAGATATTTTAATGTATGTTTTTTTTCATTATTGAACACAAAATCAAATTGTTCAAGTGAATCAGTTAACAATTGTTCTATTTTTACATCTGTTTTGTCATTTGCATATAATTCTATACATTTTGCTATTATTGTTTGTGCTAAGTTATAATGTGGTATTATTGTTTTTTTATCATCTTCCACGTGAATGGCTTTATTGTAAAATATAACAGATTCATGATAATCATTCATATCATCAAGTAAATCAGCATACCCTGACAAATTTGATTCGTTTTCACATATTTCAATTGACATTTGAAAATAATGTTGAGATTCTTTATATTTGTTTTCTTCATACAAATATGTTCCACACTTGTCAAATGCTTTTACTAGAGAATATATTCCAATGGAATCATTATCGTAATCGTACATTTTTGTAATATTTTTGTATTTATCTATACAAGAATATTTTAAATCAATTTCCTTTATGATAACACAGTTGTTTCAAATATTTTACTTATTACCAAATATGGATCACAATTAGATCCTGGACGGCGATCTTCAAAATATCCCTGTTTATTTTTTAATGTGTCATTACCAATACGAACTGATGCACCTCTATTTGCTACTCCATTAGTAAATACATTATAATCTGCTGTTTCGTGTTCGCCTGTCATTCGCGTTTCATTGTGTAAACCATATACTGCCATATGGCTACTGTGTTTCTTTGATAATTTCTCGATTGCATCATTAATATAATGTAGACCATTTTTATCACCCGAACCCTCTCTCATATTTTTTGTACTATAATTTGTGTGACACCCTGAGCCATTCCAATCTCCCTTTATTGGCTTGGGTTCAATGTTAATTCGTACACGAAACTTTTCTGATAAATAATACAATAAATATCGCGCTACCCATAAATGATCTCCCGCTTCAATACCCACACACGGACCTATTTGGAATTCCCATTGACCCGGTGCAACTTCCGCATTTACACCCGACAATTTAATTCCATATTCTAAGCATAATTTTGCATGTCGTTCCACTAATCCCCGCCCAAATGCATTATCCACCCCTACACTACAATAATATTGGCCCTGTTTATTTGCTTCTGTAAAACCCAATGGTAAGTTCGTATTCAGATCAATCAAAAAATACTCTTGCTCCAATCCAAACCACGGCTCTGATTCCTTATTTTTATTAAACAATTTACAGGCATTATTTCGATGGTTACTTTGCGTTGGTAGTTCATCATTTTCATACGTTTCACATAATACTAGGGTTATCTCATCCGGATGGATTGTATTTTTGAATACCGCACACGGCTTCAATATTATTTCGGAATTATTACTATTTGCTTGCCCGGTCGAACTACCATCATAATTCCAGTTTGGTATATTTTCTAAATCGGATAGCACACGTGTCTTACTACGCAAAGCCCCGGCTCCATCTATCCATATATATTCCACCAAATGCATTATAATAATAATTATAATATATGTTTTATGTTATAATTATTAATACTTTATATTTCCATAGGTTGACCCACATCGTTTCCACCACGAGTGCGTAATAATTTATTGTGAGTTTCGTCCATACATAAAAATCCGTTTTTGTTTGTTAAGTTATTAGGAGCACACGTCTTCTTTCCATCTAAATTGTCTAGTTTATCCAATTTATGATGATTTTCTGTCAAATCATAAAAACCAGAAAAGCCATCTATTTTTTTTCCGTGTGTCGGTGCTTTTAATGATTTGGGATTAGTGAATCCTTCATAATCATAGTTTTTACTAAAATGATTCATTTCCATAAATGGAATAAATGTAGGTGTTTTACACAATGTAACCATAAATAAAATTAAAAATAATACAAGAACAATATAATACTCTATTTCCATTTTCATAGTTATATACTATTTTTATATTTTTTTACAGACCCTAAAAATCGTTCTTTTGAAACGTTCGAATTCAGTAAATCGTCATATAAATCGTTTGTTTGTGAAGTATATCGTTTATGTATAGTATTTTTATCTGTATTAAATCGCACCCACAACCTATTTACTGTATTGCGTCTCCATCTATTCAGTTTATATATAGCCGCATCAATGTTAAAGTTTTTTATATATTTCTGATTTACGTATATTAAAAATAAAATAATCAAAATTCCAAAAATAATAGTTATATCCATATATGTTATAATCACAAAATATACATAAAAACAATTAATATATTTATAATATATATAATGAATAATCAAGAACGTCTTCAGTTAAAGAAAATGATCACCGAATCAGAATGTGGCGATAATACTGACCATATTCGTGAGATTAAACATAGTTCTAAAATTTTCAAGGACATTGATACAATTGTTAACCTAAAACGTTCCCACCCTTCAATGGAGCAAAACGAATTTTCCCTTTTATGTATTGACAATGCACGATTTTTATATGATAATTACAGTGACATTTTTCATAAAGTTGTTAAATGTGAAATCGATTTGCAAATAATGGCTCATTTTTTAAATACATTGAAACAAGTTGAAGATGGGAAAATGGACCAACACGAGGGTTCTGTTATTATTGGTAAAATTTTGAAAGAAATGTATGTCGATAGTGCTCTCCGCCAGGGAGAGAATCTTGATAAAAAGTATGCCGGTGATAAGAAACCAAATTATGATGGTGAAAAAATATCATGGAAACAATACAAGATGTTACATATGTAAGAGTATTTTCTAAAAAATTGATTACAAAAATGGTCCCAGTTCTATTCAAACAATTAATAATTATGTGGGTTATAAATCCAAACACAGATTATTCAAAATATTATGGATATACTGTAAGAGTAACATATATAGATGGTTACAGTTCAAATGAGACACATTTTGAAGCAATACTTACAAATATTATAGTAAATGCACAAAATCTTGTAAGTATAATACTTGATAGACAAATACTACATTCATACGAAAAATATGTATACACTAGTAAACACACTGTTTGTCCAAATATAATTTCAAAATTAGAAGTACTTATTCCTGATTTAAAAAAAACAATAGAAACAGATTTAACACAACACAAATGTGGTTATGATGAGTCAACAATTATATTAGGATTTCTAGATAATTATATTGAAATATAATTTATCAAAATTGATTTAAATGTTTTTTTACATAATGTATAATATACACTATGTCAAGTTTTTCAGCACCCGTCAAGTTTCCCCACGCATTTCTTCGTATGGCCATCCATACAAATGATCAAAAACTAAAAGATAAATATTTTGATGCAGTAATTGAACACAATAAAAAAATGCTTGAACCGTGTCCAGATTCTGGTTTTGATGTTTTTACACCGGAAGATGTGATTTTTGATCATCATTTTGATACCAAAATGATTAATATGCAAGTTTCATTTGAAATGCGCCCATATAATGTTCATACAGGAAAATATGATGATTGTTGTGGGTTTTATTCATATCCTCGTTCAAGTATTTCAAAAACACCCCTTGTATTAGCTAATCACGTTGGTATTATTGATTCTGGATACAGAGGAACACTACGAGGAGCGTTTAGAATGCTACCTACAACAATGGTTGACGATATTCAAAATCAAAACAAAAAATATACTGTTGAAAAGTTTCAGCGTTTGTTGCAAATTTGTCATCCTTCATTGTGCCCCATTTTTGTCGAATTAGTCACACCAAATGAACTAAGTGATACATCACGAGGTGCGGGTGGTTTTGGTTCAACTGGTGTATAAATATTTTGGATAATTTATAATATCTTTACACTATAGATGAATACAATAAATGATGAAAATATTACTGTGTACAACAGTTTAATATATGAAAAAAAGAATATAAAAAATAAACAGGTCGTAACATTTGATTTAGATGAAACCATTGGTTCGTTTTCACATTTACATATATTATGGAAAGGTGTAAATCGATTTATAGATAAAGGTTATAACAAAAAAAATGAACTTTTTTTTCGAATTTTTGATTTGTATCCCGAATTTTTGCGATATAATATTTTAAATATATTAAAATTTTTAAATCAAAAAAAAAATAACAAAAAAATTAATCTTTATTTGTACACAAATAATCAATGTGAAACAACGTGGATAACATACATAACAAATTATATTGAATATAAACTTAAGTTAACAAAACCAATTTTTAATAAAATTATATACGCATTTAAAATAAAAAATAAACGTATTGAACCGAATCGTACAAGTCACAAAAAAATACACGAAGATTTTATAAATTGCGTAATGATACCAAAAAATACTGAAATATGTTTTATAGATGATTCATTTCATCAAGATATGATTCACAATAAAGTATACTATATACAACCAAAAGCACATTACCACGGCATAACCATAAGTAAAATTATTCAACGCTTTATAGAATCAAAGGTTGGTAAATATTGTATTACACTTTCTACATTAAAACACAATTATATTCCTTTTTTACATGATTGGTTCGAATTTAATCAGGCAAAAAAATATATACCAAAAACATATATTTATGATATTAAAAAAGAAAAGAAAACATCCAGAAAAATATTATATTATATTAAAGAATTTTTATACACATCAAACAATAATAAAACAAAAAAAAATAAAGTTAAATTTAATTTCACCAGAAAGAGGTACTAATCTTCTTCTATATGTTCATTTACCATTAAAATAAGTTCTTCTTGTGTTGTTAATTTTTGAAACGTCAAACATTCATCAAATTTATAATTTATAAAACGATGATTACTGGACATTATTTGCACATTTATACCATTATTTGTAAATGTTATATTTGTTACTATACCACCATTTGTTAATTTATTTGTTCCACCTATGCGCACCCAGCGCACCATTCGTCCTTTTATTAAATCATTTATCTCATCCACATATCTGTATTTCATTAATTTTTTCATTATATTTTCTATGTTTTCTATGCTTTTTTCTTGCAATATGTTTATATTTTCTTCATATAAATCGTTCGTCGTTTTATTTTCCAAATAACTAATATTTACATCATCAATCGTTTCTAGTAAGTCATTTATATCTATATTACTTTCACATTCTCCACTTTGACGAACATTTTCAATAATTTCTTCCATATTTTTTAATATTATATAAAAATATATTATTATCAATTTTATATGACTACAAACATAAATAATAAATATATCATTGATGATATAATAAGTAAAGGTGGATTTGGTATTGTATTTAAGGGACATAAAATAAAAAATAGTCAAAATGTTGCTGTAAAAATAAATTATGATAAACATAATGCATTAAAACAAGAATCCACCATTTTACATTATTTAAACAACAAAAAATGTAATAATATACCTACCATTTTTTATTATGGTATTTGGGAAAATAACCCCGTTATGGTAATGCCATATTACGAATGTTCTCTAAACGACTTTATTGTTAATCATAATACATATAATGTAATCAAAAATTTATTTTATCAATCGTTACAAATAATGAAAAATATACACGACCATTATATTATTCATTGTGACATTAAACCTGATAATATTATGGTTTATAATAATAAAGTTATATTTATTGATTTTGGATTAGCTAATTTTTATAAAAGTGATGATGGATTCTTACCAAATATTGAAAATGATAGTATTACTGGTTCTCCATTATACGTTAGTCATTTTATACATCAAGGAAACACTTCAAGTGTCCGAGATGATTTAATTTCTCTTTGTTTTGTATTTTTAAAATATCATTTAAAATACTTACCTTGGAATTTGCCTACTGATTATTCTCACTCATTGTATAACCCGTGTCATAAAATGTTTATTGAAAAAAAATCTGCATTTCCATATAATTGTAACATTAATTACATAACATCTGTATTAAAATATTGCTATTTACTTGATTATGACCAAACAATAGATTATGAACTAATTATTAATTGAAATTAATATAAAAAGAGTACCACTGTATTATATATAATAGTAATGTCTGCACCTATTGCCGAGAAAGTTACTGGTCAAGTTAAATGGTTTAATACCAAAACAGGTTATGGGTTTATCACAGTGTTGGATGATGGAGATTTTAAATCTTCTGATATTTTTGTACATTACAGTAATTTGCGCATTACTCACTCACAATATAAATATCTTGTGCAAGGAGAATATGTTGAGTTTGATATGGTAAAGCCCACTGAAGGTTCACACGAGTATCACGCAGTAAATGTATCTGGAATACGTGGTGGAAATATCATGTGTGAAATTCGCCACGCTGCTGAAAAGGAGCGTGAGAAGCGTTCCAGTGAGGCCGGAGACGAGAATACAGAATGGCAACAAACTCGCCGCCGCCGACCATCTGGACGCAAACAAGTTGCTAGAGCATAAATTCATAAAAATTGAAACATTTTAATACATATTTATTATTTTAAATAAATATGTTTTCTACTATTTGCACCCTCATTGCCTACTTAGTTGTACTTAATATATCAAAAAAAATGATGCATAAGTATAATCTAAAATATGACGACAATCCAATGATATATTTCGGAGACCACGATTTTTATTACTTACCAAATAAAACATATACATACAATGCATTGAATGTAGACAATTACACTGTTAAATTAAATACAAATCAAAATAAAACCCACTATAACTATATGTAACTCTCCAACTCACACAATTGCTCTATTGTATTTACACCCAAGACCTCATGTATTTTATTTGATGGTATGTTGTGTTCATAAATATCATGTTGATTGTTATGTAAAATTTCTATTATATCGGTTAAATAATATTCTTTTGCTGCATTATTGTTTTCCAATTTATATATATATCTGAACAACAATCGCCCCATTATCTTATATATTCCACAATTTACTTTTTTTATTGCCCTTTGTTCTTCACTACAATCTTTTTCTTCTATTATTTTTATTACATTTTCTCCTTTGTTAATTATTCTTCCCATTCCAAACGGATTTTCTTTTTCTGTTGTCACAACGACGTCGTCTTTTCTATTTAAAATACTATTTAATGTTTCTGTTGTTGTCAATGGTACATCACCACACAAAATAATAATATTATGCTCTTGAATATGATATAATTCACTTACACACGCTTGTATTGCGTGTCCAGTACCAAGTGGTATACCTTGTTTAATATACTTAATTATAGATTGTTGATTTTCATTTAGATAATTTTCTATTGTTTCTTGTATCTCATTACTATACTTTCCTACAACAATATATATATTTTTGGGATTTGTTCGTAATACACTTTGTAATACACGCACTATCATTGGCTTGTCTTTAATTGGTACACATACTTTGGGTGTATTTGGATAAGCATCCGCCATACGTTTTCCAATTCCACCTGCTAATATGATAACACTATGCATAATTATATATTATTAAAATTGAATACTGTATAGTATTTAAATCAATTTTATATAATAATGGTTTTTAAAATACATACTGAGACATTTGAAAATATTAAGTTTATTGTTGGACGCAATTCATACTCCAACTGGAAAATACTTGATGATTCCGAAGACGATGATATATGGATTCATTTACAAAATGAATCATCACCATATGTAATTTTAGAAAATACATCAGAAATAACTGATAAACATTTAGAATATGGTGCAAAACTATGTAAACGTTTCTCAAAAAATAAGACAAATAAAGCGACTGTTTGTATTATACCTGTTCAATACGTATGTAAAGGTAAAATTATCGGACAAGCGCAATTACTTGACAAACCTGTTATAAAGACATATACTATGTAATTATTTAACATGTACTTCCTTTATTATATGTTTCATTATTTTTGATAAGTACATTGAATCTTTGTTACTATCGGCTCCGCCAAGGGCTTCTGTTGCTATTTTCATATAATGTTCACTATCCGGAGTATCACATTGTAGAGAACCTGGATGGTCCTTTTGCCAGTCCTGTAAATTATAATAATTCTTTGATTCTACGTTTTTTATTAGCTTTTTCAAGTGCTGTTTATCTTCACTGTCTCGTTCCCAATCCATTCCCTGTTTAAAATAGAGAACTTCTCGTTTCAGATCTGTACAATGTAATGGCCTTTTATAAACGTCCATGTTTCCAATAGTGTTATTGAAAATATCTATCATACCATTTAAATACCCAACATCACCCATATGTTCCAATTCTTTACAACCTAATTGAAGATTCTCCATAAAGGATTGTATTGACATTGCATCCTTACATTGAGTATTAAGAAAGAAATTAAGATTGAACTTGTTGTTATTATTGTTTGTCGTATTGTTGTTTGTAACTGTGGAAATATTAGAAATCTGTGATGACAACTTCTTAATATCTTCTTTATGTTGTCTTTGTTGTTCTTCGAGTTGTCTTTGTTGTTCTTCGAGTTGTTTCTTATGTTCTTCGTCTCGTATTTTTTGTTCTTCAAGTTGTTTCTTATGTTCCTCGTCTCGTCTTTGTAATTCATTCATTAGTAAATTTATATTATTATCACTGCATATAATTTCATTCTCTTTACTAGTATGATTACATTTACGCTTATGATTATGCAGCGAAGCTGCATGTTTATAACTTTTTCCACATACACACTTATATTCTTTTGGGATTTTTATTGAAGTTTTTTCTTTATTTTGATGTTTCAGTGTCAATAAATGTCTATTATAATCGCCCTTATTACTGCATTTAAAATCACATTTCTCACAAAAATATTCTTGGGATTTTTCAAAAGTTTTTTTATTTGGTTTTTCTTTATTTTTATGTTTCAGTGTCATTAAATGTTTATTAAAATCGTTATTGTGATAGCATTTATAATCACATATTTCACACAAATATTCGTGGGATTTTTTAAATGTTTTTTTTATTGTCATTTATTGTATATTATACAAAGAAAAAAACTTCTAAATAATTCCCAATTCTCATATTTGAAAAAATGTTATGCTATCCCAATGAGATTTTCACTTTTCATTTTACTGCAATTTACTGCATAAGGAAAAAAACTGATTTTCTTCCAAAAAAACTATTTCCAATATTTCACTTTCGGACATTTTTAAAAATGTCCAATTTTGAAAATTCGTTTCGACTTTTTTTGAGAAGTTGACAACAATATATATTATCAAAGAACTTAAAGAAACGTAACACTCTTACGGTAAATTTCATTTATTAATAACTGATAAATGAAATGTTGCACCATTTATGGTTTGACGTGGACTTCTTTTACTATATGTTTCATTATTTTTGATAAGTACATTGAATCTTTGTTACTATCGGCTCCGCCAAGGGCTTCCGTTGCTATTTTCATATAATGTTGACTATCCGGAGTATCACATTGTAGAGAACCTGGATGGCCCTTTTGCCATTCCTGTAAATTGTCATAATTCTTTGATTCGACGTTTTTTATTAGCTGTTTCAAGTGCTGTTTATCTTCACTGTCTCGTTCCCAATCCGTTCCCTGTTTAAAATAGAGAACCTCTCGTTTCAGATCCGTACAATGTAAGGGTCTTTTATATACGTCCATGTTTCCTATAGTGCTATTGAAAATGTCAATCATACCATTTAAATACCCAACGTCTCCCATATGTTCCAGTTCCTTACAACCTAATTGAAGGTTCTCCATAAAGGATTGAATAGACATAGCATCCTTACATTGAGTATTCAAAAAGAAATTAAGATTGAACTTGTTATTATTATTTGTTGTCGTGTTATTGTTTGTAACAGTCGATATTTTTGAGATTTGTTCGGATAACTTTTCTATTTCTTTCTTATGCTGATCATCTCGTAACAATATTTCCTTTTTGTGTTCTTCACGCTCTTTTTGGTGATGTTCATCTTTGCGTCGCATTTCATCAATCAATAAATCAATTTTACTTTCTTCTACTTCATTTTGAAGTGTATCTACTATATCGTCTAAACGATTTTCCATTTTATATTGTGCCGTACATTTCTTTTGATGTTGATGGAGACCTTGACGGTAACGATATGTTTTTCCACAATTACAACTGAAACCATATATGCTAGATAAATTATTAGGCATTTTTTTGTCACTATTTGTCATTCGTTTATGTTTTGCAGTTAAAATGTGTTTGTTATAATTGCTCATTTTACTGCATTTAAAGTCACATTTTTCACAGAAAAATTTATCGGCATTTTTTGGCATTTTTTTGTCATTCATTTTTCCTAAATTAGAGTGACAAAAAAATGCCGTTTTTTATACACATAAAAAAATATTAAGGTAACAATTCATTTTTAACAATTTTCTAATTACTGCAATTTACTGCATAAGGAAAAAACTGATTTTCTTCCAAAAAAACTATTTCCAATATTTCACTTTTGGACATTTTTAAAAATGTCCAATTCTGAAAATTCGTTTCGACTTTTTTTGAGAAGTTGACAACAATATATATTATCAAAGAACTTAAAGAAACGTAACACTCTTACGGTAAATTTCATTTATAGAGAACTGATAAATGAAATGTTGCACCACTTATGGTTTGACGTGGACTTCTTTTACTATATGTTTCATTATTTTCGTTAAATACATTGAATCTTTGTTACTATCGGCTCCGCCAAGGGCTTCCGTCGCTATTTTCATATAATGTTCACTATCCGGAGTATCACATTGTAGAGAACCTGGATGGTCCTTTTGCCAATCCTGTAAATTGTAATAATTCTTTGTTTCGACATTTTTTATTAGCTTTTTCAAGTGCTGTTTGTCTTCACTGTCACGTTCCCAATCCGTTCCCTGTTTAAAATAGAGAACCTCTCGTTTTAGGTCCGTACAATGTAAGGGTCTTTTATAAACGTCCATGTTTCCTATTGTGCTATTGAAAATGTCAATCATACCATTCAAATACCCTACATCACCCATATGTTCCAATTCTTTAGAACCGATTGCTAGGTTCTCCATAAAGGATTGTATGGACATTGCATCCTTACATTGAGTGTTAAGAAAGAAATTCAAATTGAACTTATTATTATTTGTTGTCGTGTTATTGTTTGTAACAGTCGATATTTTTGAGATTTGTTCGGATAACTTTTCTATTTCTTTTTTATGTTCCTCGTCTCTTTTTCTTTGCTCCTCGTCTCTTTTTCTTTGTTCTTCCTTTTCTTTTTTATGTTCCTCGTCACGATTTATAATGAGTTTATGTAACTGTTCATTTTGTTTCATCAAATTATTTACAATACTATCCTGTGGTATTAATTTATTTGATTGAACTGTCCGCTCTATTATGGTTTCTTCTATAACATGTTCTTGTGTTATTATTGGTTCATTTACATAAGAACATTTCTTCTTATGTCTCCATAATCCAGTTCTATTTTTGTATTCTTTTCCACATTTACAGAATAATGCAGTGGCATTTTTTTGTTGCTGTATTGTTGCTAAAACGTATTTTCTGTGTTTTGCAGTTAAAAGATGTTTATCATAATTACTCTGTTTACTGCATTTAAAATTACAATTGTCACAATAGAAAATTTCGGCATTTTTTGGCATTTTTTTTTGTTGCTATATCTCTAAAGTATGGCAACAAAAAAAATGCCAAAAAAAATATTAATAAATAAATATTATGCAAACAAAAATTTTAATACATTGTTATAACTAAACCACAACGCTGCATAAGCAAAAATCCGATTTTCTTCCAAAAAAACTATTTCCAATATTTCACTTTTGGACATTTTTAAAAATGTCCAATTCTGAAAATTCGTTTCGACTTTTTTTGAGAAGTTGACAACAATATATATTATCAAAGAATATAAAGAACGATACTAATTCAAATAAAATGTTTTTATAATTTATGTATTCAGAAAAAACATTTATTCATAAATATAAGAAACCCAAGCAAGGATTTAACGAATTTGTAGAAAGTGCAGTGGTTGCAGTGGGTGACAAGCGAGAACCAGTAAAGTCGTATATAAAGAGAAAAAATATACATTTAAATGAATTGGAACACATTTATGAATCTATTAGTAAAGTGGATTATTTAACATCTTATTATAAGAAATCATTGAACCCATATGTTTTGAAAATGAAACATACGCCAATGCCTAACAAAGCGTTCAACAACAATGCCAATGTCCAATATAAAAACATTATAAGAAATATGCATTATGACGAGTTAATGGAAAAAACGACCCCTGGTGTAAAAAATACTAAGAGTTTTGGTGTAATGCTCAAGGATTTATATAAAAAGAATATAATTGATTATAAATTATTAACGCCGAGTGCATTGCATTATATAAAACAAGGTCGTATTGGGAGTGTGTATTCATCGTATTATTTCAGGTCTTCCATTATGAACCCTTATTTAGTATATTCAATAAATCAATCATTATTAAAAGGGCGGCGAATTTTTACACCGACATTGGGGTGGTCATCTTATTGCTATGGGTTTTTAGAGTGTGATAATGTAACAACCTATGTGGGAACAGATGTAATACCTAGTGTATGTAAAAAAACACAGGATTTTGCCAATAAAAATTATCCATCAAAGAAAACAGAAATATATTGTTCTCCATCTGAAGATTTATTAAAAAATAAATTATTTATTAAAACATACACTGGGTATTTTGATACTATTTTTTTCAGTCCTCCGTATTTTGCATTGGAACAATATTCAGGAGCAAAGCAAAGTATTAATCGATATAAAACGTATGAACAGTGGTTAGAGAACTATTGGGATAAAACAGTTGAATTGTGTGCAAAAGTATTAACAAAAGGAGGAAAAATGTGTTATATTATAGGGGATTATGGTAGTCCGAAATATAATTTAATTCAGGATACTTTAAAAAAATGTCTAAAACATCATTTTAAGTTATTAGATATGCAGCCCATGTATAATAAAGGAGTTTATGTAACAAAAACGTCTAATTTGGAACAAATCATATACTTAAAGAAGTTATAGGTTCTCTATATTATGAATAATGTCTTCTGGATATTGCATTTGTTTTAATACATTGATAGCGCCCTTTACCTTTGATATACCTTTTTTCATTTTATAATGGAAAAATAGAGAACCATCTTCATTAACCGTTGTGTGCATTTTATAATTAATACTACTGTCTGATGTCTTAAATTTCTTACATATATATGTATAATGTGTCGTTAACATAAAATTGACATTCTTGAATTGTTCTAGATACTTCAAGAATGCGTAGCCGGATTTGGATGCCTCATCTGGATTTGTACCTGAATATAATTCATCAAAAATACAGAAATGACGTGAGTTATCGGGTGTATCACCAATGGTCTGAATTATTTCTTTACATCTTCGTGACTCTGCTTGGAATAAACTGTCGCGTTCTGAAGTATCCGGAATATTTAAATAAGAATGTATGTGGGTATAAGGATTAATATTACAAGAGCTATAGAATCCTAAGCCAAACTGCTGTGTCAAAATAATATTAATGGTAGTAGCTTTTAATATGGTAGTTTTACCTGAAGCGTTTGAACCAGTTATTATCATATTTTTATTAACGTTACATGTATTTGGTACGGCCTTTTCATTTAATAGAGGTGGATAGATTTGATTATTTAATTTGCATATATTTTCTTTGCTGAATTTGGAAACATTAATCGTTTTGTTATTATGTAATGTGTGGAGTTTATTTAAATGATTAAAATATTCGTGTAATCCGATAGAATAGCTAATACTATTAATATATTCGGGGGTTTCGTAAATATTATAATAACATTTCAATACATTTCCAATGTCTGCAAATTTCATTACACTGGGGGTAAAGTTCTCTATATGTTTAATTTTATTATATATTTCTTGAAGTTTCTCACGATGTGCATTCATATGTAATATAAATGGTTTGTATGATTCACACGTGTTTGTGAGAACATTAAATTTATCGATTTGGTCATTAATATAAAAAATGTGTTTTTTTATTGTATTAATATGAGTATTAACATTGATAATGTCATTATAATATTTTTTACATGATTGAATATTGTTATAAATCTGCATTACGTACATCATGGCGTAACCACATAATTGAATAATATTTGAAAACGATGCATTTTGAATATTCATAATTGCCTTACCCAGAAAGTGATTTCGAGCAATATGTTTTAATATATTTAAATATGAATCCATATTAACGTTAACTCCTTGAAATTTAAGAATAACAAACGGTATTGCTAAAAATATAATGGGCATAATAAAAAACATAAGAGGAGACAACATATTTGATAATGTAGTAGCAGTCAAAAATAATGTAGAATGATTTAAAAAATTAAAATAACTCCAGTTGATAAATCCATATTTCCCGCAATAATATGGACTTTTAATGTCGTCCCATAGTTCGGAAGTATTAATAAATGTATTGTCTTCAATTTGATTGATATGTTTTATAATGTATTGACTATCTTCTAAAAATGCCGTATTATTTGTATATAATTTGTTCCACTTATCAACTAGTTTATTTGAAACATCTGTTTTATTGTCAAATAAAACGGGATAAATGGTTTTGGCTAATTCAAGGTCATTTGCTGTATTCTCTTGAATTTGAAATGTTTCATCTTTATTTAAATAATGTATAGGTAATTGAAAATTATTATCAATATCAATAAGTAATTTTTGGGAAAAAGTATATGGTTTTTCACTGTCGGTTTCTTTATTGAGAAACTGTTTTAATAATTCTTCCATATAGTAATGTGACGTATTATAAATTAATAAATACGACGCATATAAAAATTGAATACGTAATATATTTATATCATCTTAAACTATACTCGATGATCACTTATAGCATTGATATATTCAATAAGGAATACGATTTTACATTAAATGACAAAGTCAAAACCACAATTGAATATTTAAATAAACAATTTCAAGATTCAGCAAATCGTAACTATAGAAGGGGGGGAAAGCGAGATTATGATCCTAACTTTGTAGTGACAAAATTTGAAAAAAAAAGTGAAATCCAACAACATATTGGAGAAATTAAAACGCTATTAAATAAATTAACTGATAAAACATTTGACAAAATATCCGAAGAAATCTTTACACTATTAGATAAGATAGAGGACAATGATGATAAATTTGAAGAAATTTCAAAAGTAATATTCAAAATAGTATCGTCAAATACGTGTTTTTCGTACATATATGCAAAGTTATATAAGCAACTTGTTGAGAAATATGAAATTTTTATGAAAAAAATAGACATTTGTCTCGAAATGAATAATAAACTAATTTATAACTTTGTTCAAGTATCATCAGATGAAAATTATGATGAATTTTGTAAAATGAATGAAGATAAGCAAAAACGACGTGCGTTGGTGTCATTTCTATCAAACGCGTGCGTATTAAAATTAATTGATTTAAATGTAATAATTAAATACGTAAATGATTTATTGAATTCAGTATATCAGGAAATGAATAAAGAAGATAATAGAATGGTGGTAGAAGAGGTTGCTGAAATTATATACATATTTATTACTATTTGTAATAATGTGTTAAAAGATACGGAAGAATATAATGGATTTTTGAATAATATTAATATTCTAAGTAAACTAACTGTGAATGATTATCAAAGTTGTTCAAGTCGTGCGAAATTCAAATATTTAGATATATTGGATTTTGTAAAGAAACATTAAAACATTTATGTAAATAAGTTAAAAAAATAGAATATAACATATATAATGGACAAGCAAGTAGATAATGTTAATAGAGAAAGACGTGTACTAAAAAATATTAATATTCAGAATAAATTAAATGATTTTATGATAAATTATGAAAAAAAACGATTTTTGAATTATTATTATGCCTTTATTGGAATTACTTTTTTTACATTTTATTTGAAATATAAATCAAATAATGGATATTATGTGATAATGAAATACATATATGGATTATTGTTTACTTGTAGTCCAATGTTATACATGTATATGATGCATCATTTATTTAATACAAAAATCTTAGATAGGGTACAATTATGTGAGCAACAAAAGAGTGAAGATAATAATACAAATGAACATTACAATAATGATGAATATATGATGGTAATAAGATCGTATTATAATTCGATAAAAATAAGTTGAATAAAAAATAATATATTATAATTTCTTATAGTATATTAGAAATGGTGTCATCGGAACTATTGAAAGATAAGATTCAGTATAAGGAAACGCGTAAAGTAGACGAAGAAGATATTGGACACAATGGTTCAGTATATGATTATGAAATATATGATACAAATATAGAATTGGTATTGGGAAAAGAAAAACATAATTATACTGATTTTAACGTTATATTTTGCCCCGTATATTTATTTCATAATGATAAGATAATTGTAAAAATAGGTGTTTTTGAAATAGAGGCAAATAAGATGATTAGTTCGTTGGATGAAGATGGTGATATAATGATAGAAAATGGAAACATAATATTATTTAGTTTTGCAACGCAAGAATTTATAGAGAAAAGATTAGCAAAATATGGTGAAAAGGTGGAAAATAAAGAGCAGAATAAAGAAATAAAACAGTTGGAAAAAAAGGACAATATAGAAATATTAGATACTGGTGCATTATTGGAAAAAGAAACAAAGGAAATGGCATTAAAAAATCGCGATGAATTTACAAAGTCAAATGCAAATAGTTGGATAGAAAATGCTATGAAAAATAACAATTATTCTGTAGTTGATGTACCTGGTGATGGTGATTGTTTTTTCACGTCAATACAAACAGCATTTGAAAATGTAGGAAAGAAATATACCATATTAGAATTGCGCAAAATGGTTTCAGAAGAGGTAACACAGGATTTATTTGACCAATATAAAATGATTTATAATTCAATTAAAGAAGAAAGTGAACGTTTTGATGTAAAAATGAAGGAACAAAAAAAGACAAATTTAATATTGAAAAAACGTCATGAGAGTACACTAGAAAAAACACAAAGTGATAGCATATTAGAAGAAGCGAATAAATTGCACGACCAATACAAAGAAAATAAAACGAGCAAAGAAAGCACAACAGAATTATTGGATGAATTTGATTTTATGGAAAATATAGATAATATTGAGCATATGAAGAATATGATAGAAACAAATCGTTTTTGGGCAGATACGTGGGCAGTAAGTATATTGGAACATAAATTAAATATAAAGGTAATAATAATGTCGGAAGAATATTTTAATTCGGGAGACATAGAGAACATTTTATTATGTACTCAAATAAATGATGATAAAAAGGCAGTGAAGAAGCCAAGTTTTTATGTAATTTTGGGACATAATGTGAATCATTATTATTTAATTACATATAAATCGAAGAGTTTATTAAAATTTAATGAAATACCCTATGATATTAAGGTAAAAGTAATATTGAAATGTATGGAAAATGATTCGGGTGATTTTTATTTGATTGATGACTTTAAAAAAATGAAAGAAGAAATACATAAAACGCAAGGTGACGAAGATGAAGCCAATGAAGACGATGACATATATGGTTTATATGACGAAAATACGGTTTTTATGATACATGGAAAGGCAAATGCGAAACCAAAACCAGGAAAAGGAAATGGTGAAAAGATAAAGAATGACAATATTTTAAATTATCATTTGTTGAGTAAAGATAAGTGTTGTAATGATTGGCGCAGAAAGTTGAGTGATGATTGGGGTGAGGAATTTAAATTAGATGGAAAACGTTGGTATAGTGTAAATCACTATATGTATGCAAATAAATATAAAAAAGGATTTCCTGACTTTTACGATAAATTTGCATTAGATAGTGAAAGTAAAATATCGAAGGATTTGGAAATAGCAAAGCACGCAATAAGTAAAACCGGAAAATATAAGCAAGAAGTATTGCGGGATGAAAGTATAAAAGAAGATGCAAACATAAATATAGAGGAATTACGTGAAAAGGCGTTAATGGCAAAATTCACTCAAAATAAGGATTTCAATAAACTATTGAGTGAAACGAAGGATGCAAAAATAGTATTATATGTTCGAGGAGGAAAACCGAAAATGGATATATTGTTGATGACTGTCAGACAGAAAATATAATAAAGATCAAAGAAATTGATTCATTATGAAATAGTAATCTATTTTATAATTAAAAGCAATTAAGTAACAAAAATGACAACAATGACAGCAATGACACCTATTCAGTTTGAGGAAGGAAAAGTGATACCCAGTTTGTATCTTCAAATGTGGCCGGAGGGAGTAATTGTCGATGGGCACACCATTGATACGAAGGAGGACCTACAATGGTTTGTAGAGGAAGCGATGCAATATGGTCTTGTTTCGCGAATCGACATCAAGAAGAACCGTGCACGCAATGGGTCAACTTATCGCTCGGCGTTTATTCACTTTCATATGATAAGTGAGGAGCAAGGACGGTTTTTGATTCAAGCGATTGACCATAAGGGCGAGCATAAGGTTGATGGTTCTAACAAGACCGACGAACCTTTTCAAAATAAGAAGTATTCCGGTACTCCTTATTTTGTTTTCCGCGAAAACATCAATCCAGTGCGTGTTGAGAATGACGATGAGATGTCACTCGAACAGGCAGTTGAGCGTTGCAAGCGTCTGGAGGAGTCCCTTCGAGTGAAGGAACAGGAAGTACAGGACTTCATATTCAGAGAGCGTAGACGTATGCAGGAAAAGATTGACGCGTATCACAATCAACTATGTGAAATGAGCAAGACGATATATTCCCAGTATTAATTTTAAGTAAGTAGATTAGATTTGTTTTATTAATAATTAAGAATTTTAACCCTTTTTTTTTTATTTATCACATATGTCTTAGTAGTACACATTTCTTAAAATAAAAATTGGAAAATGTATTATAATAAAGATCAGAATCGTAATCGGGTATATGTTCTCTAGTAAGATTCAATAGGTTATGATAATTCAATGGAAATGATTCAATATATGTATTTTTTTTAACGTGTATATTTTTGAATACATTCGGACGGTAACTTGTCCATATTCTAGTATTATACACATTCGTATATTTAAGTTCGCACACAAATACGAATTAAATTTCATAAAAAATTGAATAAATGTGTAGGTAAATAAATATATACATAAATAAAGATGTGCGAAGCGAATAAACAAGTGTATGATATTATAAAAAATGCGATTGAATCTAAATTGGAATACAAAGATGCATTGCAACCTCAACCATCATTAAATTTGTATGAATATATTAGAGAAAAACTAAATGAATTCTTCGAAAAAAATCTGACTTTGTGTAATTATGCATACACTGGGCAGTCCACAACGCATTGGATTTATAAACATACAGATAATGTATATTATATTGCATTTATATCACTGGAAGATAATGGTATATTGGATAGTAGTTATAAATTATGTAGTATTTTTAAGGCATCGCAGTATCATGTAAAACAGTTTTATCTTGTAGATTTCGTAGATGAACGTGCGTGCCAATATGTGAGTGAATATTTGCCCGGTCCCTATGACATTTTGCCAAAAATATAATAAAGATCAAAGAAATTGATTCATATATGATTTTTTTATAAATATAAATCAAACAAATAAAGCAAAGTAACAAATATGTCTACCACTATTAAGCGTACCTACAACAAGAAGTCCAAGGTTGTGAAGAACTGCCTGGATAAGGAATCCAGTAAGCTTCTGATCTCTACATTTAAGAAGCACATTCGCCGTGCTGCAAAGGAAGCTGCTTTAGAAGCAAAGGAAGCAGTCAAGGCCGAGAAGAAGGCAGCAAAGGATGCGGAGAAGGCAGAGAAGAAGGCAGCAAAGGAAGCGGAGAAGGCAGCGAAAAAGGCAGCAAAGGAAGCGGAGAAGGCAGAGAAAAAGGCAGCGAAAGATGCGGAGAAGGCGGTTCCTGTGGATTCTGAAAATATGAAAAAAAAATCAAAAAAAATGTCACTTGAGGAGGTACATAATCTAGTGGCGCATTGTGTTCCCCAACCCATTATTTCGGATAAAGGTAAGATTGTAGTCGAAAGAGAAGAACAAGAAGATGGGAGTTATTTGATTACAAAGACAGAAACCGTAAAGAAGTTTCTCACAAAATATGAAAAAAATCTAAAAAAAAATCAAATTCAACAAGAGAAGGAAGCAGCCAAGGCCGCAAAGCTTGCCGAAAAAGAAGCAGCCAAGGAAGCAGCAAAAGCCGAGAAGAAGGCAGCAAAGGATGCGGAGAAGGCCGAGAAGAAGGCAGCTAATCTAGCAGCAAAGAAAGATGCAAATGAACGATATAAGGTATTGAATTATGAAGGTAAGGTTGAAATGGTCTCAAAAAAATATTCTCAGTTGTTGGAGATTGCTGCAGATAAGAATGCGGCGATTGATGAAATCATCAATACGACAAACAAGTCCGGGTGGGTTAGAATGCTAATGGGAAACTTCGAGTAAATTTATTGTTGTTTTAAAATATTAAACTTTTTTAAGTATTTTTTTTGTTCTCTGTCTTTTATTTTTATTTGCTCTTCATTCGTTTTTATTTTATCTAATAACTTATCAATTGTGTATAAAGGATCAATGGTTGATATTTTTTGTTTTAATAGAAAATTTTCATGATATGTAAACATATCTGAAAAACTATATGTCATAAGTTCTGGCTCGATGATGAAAGGATTATAATTATTTTGATATTTATAACAAATTATATTTTTGTAATATTCTTCGTTTGATACAGGGTCTTTAAGATTCCATTGTATCATTGTTTCGATATCAATAACACTTTTTAATTGTTCAACATAATTATATTTTATTGAAAAATATGCAAGAGAACGAGAAATCATACCTAGGGAATAATGTGTAGGAATGAATGTTTTATTTTTTTTATTTATTATCATCATATAACCTTGTTTTTTAAAGATATCTTCCACACTTATATTTTCACCTTTTTGATCAATAAAATAGTCATTTGAGTGTTTAATATAATCTTCGTGATTAATGTACTTAAAATTTTGTCTATAACAATTTATTTTAGAATTGCATAAATACAAGTTATGTAAATCGGCACGCATAATATTTTTATTATTGTCATTTTTGTACAAATATTGAGGGAATATATGTTCAACATTCTTTGCAAGTGTATTATCGCCATAAACGTCAATATTATTTAATTCTTTATGCATAATATTTTTTGATTTTACATAAGAAAGGTGTGTAAAATCCTTGTTAAGTTGTATATTAAGATGTTCTCTTAATTTTTTTGGTTTAATATTATTTATTAATAAGTTATTAATGTAAGAATTGCTTTTTGAAAATAAAGAAATCAACATTATCAATAATAACATATATATATTGTTATTATTATCCATAAAAACTGAATTTTAATGTATTATTTACATTTGTATTTTGTTTTATATATGCTTGAATAAATAGTAAATCATTTAAATATTTTTTATGAACAGATTTTTTTTTGACTAAATTGGAATATAGTAAAACGTCATTATTGTTGAAATTGTTTTTTAATATATTTTTATCTAAAGAAATGCACAAATCTAAAAAATCATTAATAAAATACAAATAAATGGATTTAATAACAAAATATGAAAACACTGGTGTCACCTCACTATAATTGTTTTGTGTTTTTGAATGTATTAAATCTTGTAAAGTAATATTATTATAATTTAATATTTTTGCTGCTTGTGTTAATGAAAAAACAGTTTCATTATAGATTACTTTTTTAAAATGATCAATAAAATTATTTTTATAATTAATAAAAAAAGATTGAATTATAATGGTAAGTGTTTCACAATATGCTTCAGAAAGATTCATATTTATGCGTAATTTAAAAAATTCGCTTAAAACATTATTATTGATTGTTGAAAAATCCAATCCAAATGCGTGAATGCATTCGTGTATTAAAACTTTAAACCATTCTTCTTTTCTGTATATGTGTATTTCATTATTTGATTTGCAAGCAAATGTAAAACCAGTATTCACATTTTGTTGATTGATTTGTAATTTGTTACGTGGCAAGGTTTTTTTAAATGGTGTTAAATAAATGTAAATATCTAGTTGTTTTGAACATAAATTATTAGAAAATGTAGTTAAAAAATTAAGTAATTTTAATATTTGATTTATTTTTTGTTTATTTTTAAAAAATACACTTTCTTGAAAAATATGTACATTTATATTTTTATTGTTAATGATTGTTTTAATAGTTGTTTTAAAATTCATATGTTTACTAATATATTTATTAAATGTCGTAGGAATGTAATTAAAATGTTCTCCTAATCCTATATTTTGTGATAATGAAATATTATATGGTTGAATTTTTGTAGTTTTAAAAGTGTTAAATAGGTTTAAAATATTAGTAGTTATTCGTTTTGAATATAATTGTCCTTTTAAGTTTATATTTTCTTGAAAATATTGTATTAATTTGTTCATAGTAAAATTGATTATTATATATAATGATTCATATTATAAAAAATGGGTATCAAACACTTAAATAAATTTTTAAATATAAAATGTGGTAATTCGTCTATAGTAACGGAGCACATTAATAAGTTAAAGAACAAAACTCTTGTCATAGATACAAGTATATACATATACAAGTTTCTAGGAGAAGATGCATTAATCGAATATATGTATATTATGATTACACTGTTTATGAAGTATAATATAACTCCAATATTTGTATTTGATGGTAAACCACCAGAAGAGAAACGTAAAATATTAAATGATCGAAAGAATGCAAAGTATGAAGCGGAAGAAAAATATAATAATATAAATGAAATGCTAGAAAGTGTTTCATCGTCGGAACAACAAGAATTATTAGTAAAAATGGATAATTTAAAAAAACAGTTTATTCGTGTAAAAAATAATGATATACGAAATGTTCAAAAACTAATGAATTTATATAATGTTTTGTATGTAGAAGCAGAAGGAGAGGCCGATGAGTTGTGTGCAAAATTATGTCTAAGTGGATTAGTTGACGGTTGTTTGAGTGATGATATGGATATGTTTGTATATGGGTGTCCTATGATTATCAGAAATTTTAACTTAGTAAAACAAACAGTTCAATGCTACTATTATAATAATATAATAGAAGAATTGAAAATGACATCGGAAGATTTAAAAAATATATTAATTTGTTCAAAAAATGATTATAATACAAATGAAAATGTTGATTTATATGAAACATTAAAGTGGTTTAATGAATGGCGAAAAACCAATTCTTCAGTTGATTTTAAATTGTGGTTGTATCAAAATACAAAATATATTGACGATTACGACAAATTATTGAAAATATATGATATATTTACTTTGGACGAGCATATAGAAATGAATATAAAAAACATGCTTTCAAATAAAAAAACAAATATTAATATGAAAGAACTAAAAGAATTCTTAGGAAAGAATGGTTTTATATTTGTGTAATAGAGTTATAAAATGAACCTTTATAATATTGTGTATTGGTTAATGTAACATTAATAGAAACATTTATCCAGAGTGTTCCTCCTATATTTTTCCATCTTTTTAAAAATATATCATTTTCATTAAAATATGTATTTTTTTCTATTCCGCTATTAAATAAGAAATACGTATTATTATTTTGGTGTTTTGATAGTTTTTCGTCGTAATATTTTGTACGTGGGAAACATAATTGGAGTTTTTTAATCATATCTATTTTTAAAAGTGTAAATCCCATTTTAAAAAAGTCAACTTTTCCGGTACTATTTTCTAGATTCAAATTATTATCAATATAACCAATATTGTAATTTAATATATGGTATTGTAATACTTCTTCAGCGTTGTTATTTAAATTTTGGATTTCATTAATTTGTTTCCATTGGTTTATAATATCGGGATTGTTATAAATTTTATCCCAATTAAATGTAGTATCGGGTATAACAGCACTTACACAATATTTATTACTTAATAATAACTTTATTATATCAATAGGATTCCAACAGATGTTATCATTAACATATAATACGTGAGTAATTTTTTGTATGCTACAAGCTTTTGCAAGTAAGTCATTTTTTACTTTATTTCTACAATGGTCATTACTATTATTAGAAACCTCTATATGCAAAGGTATATTGTAATTATTCAAGAAATCTTTACTAGAAATTAATGAAGACATGAAAGATAAACTAAAGCTGTCATTTTCCGAATGACATATTAAACATACACAAGGATTATATTCAGATACGTATTTTTTTATAATTTGTTCCATAATATTGTATATGTATACAATATTATATAATATTAAACTTAATTAAGCGTTCTGGGGAGCACTCTTAATAAAGTGGGGCTTAAGGTACTTCTGGAGATTGAAGTAAGTAAGTTGGTCCTCCTTTCCAACCTTGAGAAGAGAAGTAAGCTTCTTGTCGGGAATAATAACACGTCCATTGGTCTTGTCACGAAGATTGTTGGCAACAATGTACTGGTTAATCTCCTTGCTTACCTCAGTGCGAGCCATCTCTGTACCGGTCTCCTTCTGGAGGAACTTGGCAAGGTCGTCGCTAATAGGACAGGGCTTAATGAAACCAGAAGGGGCACGATTCTCGTTCTTTCTGCGCTTGCGGGAAGAAGCGGCCTTGACTGCGGCCTTCATCTCACGGTCTACGGTCTTAGAAAGGGTCTTAAAATCGGTCTTGACGCTGGCAAAAATACTAGCAAGCTGTTGGAGCTTGGAGTTGAAGTCGTTCATCTTAGTAGCAAGAGTGTTGATGTCGTCAGTAGGGGCATCCTCAGTAGGAGCGGGGACCTCCTCAACAGGAGTAGGGGCAGGGGCGGCGTCCTTGACAGGAGTAGATTTCTCTTTCTTGGCAGAGCGCTTGGAATCGGTAACGGGGGCTTTTGATGTTCTAACCATCTTATATACTATTATAAGGTGTCTTCTTTATATTCTTTAACAACATATATTATTTAATGCGTAAGTGAAGTGCGTTTATAAAATTGCATCGTATAACCATGGAAGCATGATGCGAGCACTTTGTGATACACGAGTTAATGCCATTAAACAATACATCGCACCAAGATTGCAGTGCTCGTCATTTATACCAGTATATGTTAAATTCTCAAATATGGTGATACATATGATTTTTGCATAATTTTGCAAAAATGATTCAGATGCGTTATTATGTAAAATATGAAGCATATTTTCTTGTAAAACATTTTGAAATGGATCAAATAAACAACATACTTTTCGTTTAGTGCTCGTATTTAAGTTTGCGCGATGCATCCAAATGTCATATAATGTTCTCAGTAATCTGGGAAAATAGTGTATTGTAAGACTGCTCAACCATGAAGAATTAGTATAATTACCTAATCTATCAAATTCTATAAATATATTTTGGATCCTACAGTTAAGATTGTCTTTTCTCTTATGTGTAATTCTTAAATAAAGTTCTCTAAGATGAGTATTTAATCTTAAATCGTTATAAATAACTGGACTATAATAAGCATTGTTTAAATCAAGATGTGAATATGGATTTGTAATAGTTATATTTACATCATTATTATGTTTATTACAAATAATATGAGTGTTTCTGTATAAACGTATACATCTATAAACAGTAGATGATTTAATAGGTTCTCTATTGTATGGATTTAATATACTTTTTCTCTGATTACTACTTTTGATGTATTGAATAAATGAATGTATATTAAATCCATATACATTATTCTTACTATCTATATAACTGAAAAAATTGTTCCAGTCAATGGATGATAAATTTTCAAGAGAAATAAAATCTTTATCGTTAATACAAATACTTCTATTAAATAACGCAGGTCCCCGTAGTTTTAAATTTCTTATAACTAAATGTCTGCGATAATTTTTCTGTATAGATTCACAATGTGAATTTTTACAAAAATGTTCTCGAATACGAGTTATTATTTCATTTTTCTTTCCAGATATTTTGAGTTTATTATATTTTGCAATTATTTTAAGTTCCTTGACAATAAAATTATTCAGTTGTATTTTATCTTTTTGGTAGGTTTTATAATGAATATTTAAATGATTTCCAGTAGATAATTCACTATTACTTCTGTCTCGTTTATTCATTCTTTATATTATAGCAATATTCTTTTTATATGTAAAATATAACATTATTGAGAACATTTACGATACATTTTTTTTCACCGAATACAAAAACGCTCTATTTTGAGATATATTTTTGAGATATTTTTTGGATAAAAAATTGATTCATCTATTTTGTAAATATTATTATTATATATTAGTTATTATGTCGTCTATTTCGTTGAACTCTGAATCTTGGAATGTTGATCAGCTTCGTTATATGAAGCCAAAGGTGAATGATATGGGAGGTAAAACCATTTCATTGATTAGTACTCAAACTAATCGTTCCCTTCACATTGCTACGCCGGTAATGATGACTTGGGGAATCACTGATTACGTGAATGAGCGCGGTGAATCTGATGGAAAGTATACAATGAACTTGAACTTCCCCCTTGAAGATAAGCAAACTGATGAGACAAATCAGTTTTTGAAGAAGATGATTGAATTTGAAAATAAGATTATTGATGATGCTGTAAAGAATTCTGATGAGTGGTTTGGTGAGGAGCGTTCCCGTGAGATTGCAAAGCACAGTTTCTTCCCTTTTGTGAAGTATCCCAAGGACAAGGATACGAAGAAGACCGATTACACACGCCCTCCTAGCATCAAGATAAAGGTCCCTAAGTACGGTGATAAATGGTCTGTAGAGATTTATAATGATGATGAGGACGCCAAGCTCTTGTTTCCTTGTGATGATGGAAGTACTCCTCTTGATTTTGTCCCTAAGCGCAGTGATGTAATGTGTTTGGTGCAATGCGGTGGTATTTGGGTTGGTGGAAAGGGATGGGGTGTCACCTGGAAGCTTTCTCAAGCCGTTGTTAAGCCAGCTGTCAATACAAGTGTGTTCGGAAAGTGCCATCTTCAGCTATCATCTAAGGATCGAGCATCAATGAACAGTGCTCCTGTAGCAGATGCTGAATCAGATGAAGATGTTGAAGCTACAACCAGTGTTCAAGTCGAAGATACTGATGATGAAGAGGAAGCGCCAAAGACCCCAGAGCCAGTAAAGAAAGCAACTCCCCCACCTGCACCTAAGAAGAAAGTAGTACGTAAGAAAGCATCCACATAAATGTAAAGTATAAGTAATAGTAGAAAACCTTTGTTTAATTAAAATTTAATATGTAACCTTTTTTTTGTATTTTTGTCTTAAAAATACAAAATTAATCATTAGATAAATGTAATAGTATGATAACATTATTCTTATCATCACATTTTAACATGTTTGAAATATTTATTTTTGGTATACCTTGATTTTGAAAAATGATTTTTTGAGTATTTTTTATTTGTAATTCTTCGACTGGATATACAAATGTTTTATTCTCTATTTCAAAGGTTATGTGTTGCTTGTCAAATATATCATTTATATTATAATATACATTGTAGTAAATATTATACATACTATCAAAGTATAGATTTTTACAGTTATTTATAGGTTTGCAAAATATATGAACATTATTTTCATATTCTAGATGATTGTGCCAACAAGGAATAATTAATTCTTCGTTATTTATATCAATTTTATATACATTGGCATTTAACATATCATAAAGTGTTGTATTAATCGTATACGTTTCAATGTTATTTTTAATAAATGTTTCGATAATTTCAATGGTATTGTCATTAATATAAAAAATATCCTTATAAATGACAATTAAATTATATATTTGGATTAATATTTTTGTATCTATTTTTGATATATACTCTTTAATGTTTTCGTCGTAATTGGATGAAATATTTGATAGAAATGTATATAATTCTGAACGATTAATCGAATAAATAAAATCTTTAAAGAATGTTTCATAATTGTTTGTATTATTTTCATCAGTACCTTGTAAAAATTCATAAGCGGTTTGAATTTCTATAAACTTGTCATTTGCATTTTCCTGTTTATTTTTATCAGGGTGATATTTTAAAGCCATTAATCTATATTGTTTTTTTATATGTTCATCGTTGACATTATCTGGGTCTATTTCCAATATATAATAAGCTTTATGGGTATTCATTAAAATATATACTTGCAACTTTTTAACTTCTATTATAAAAATCTATTATTTTATAAAACATTCGTTCAAGATGATATATTGGTCTATAATTGTTATTATAATAACATAAATTTTCGTGCGTATTCTGTATTAAAATATTTATTTGTTCTTCTGACAATAGTTTATTTTCAATAAAATACGAGTAAATATATAAAATACATTCTTCAATTTCGATTTCATACGTTAATATATCATATAATAATTCTCTGAATTGTAAATAATCTGGATTATTTTTGAAATTAATTATAAAATTAATTATATTGTTGTTTATAATGTTAAAAATATCTATTTGTGTGTCATCCAATAAGGAATCAATACAATATAATTCTTTAATATTACCAATACATGAATTGTCTAGCACAACCTCAATTTTCTTTTTATATTTGTTATAATTACATACATTCTTTAATATATTAATATATTCTTGTTTTTTTGGTTTTTGTATAGAAATGTTATTACAAGCATTTAATATATTGTAGGGCATAAAACTAATATGTTCTGTTATAATGTAAAAATATATATTAATGTTGTATATATTTGATGTCCCTTGCTCTATATAACTGTAAAATAAATCTAACAACTCCGAATGTATTTTATGGAAATTTTTGCATAAAATGATACAATTATTATTTTGTCGTAACGCAACAATCTCATTTATTTGAATATATATATCATTCCATATTTGTTTAGAATTACAACCCAATAATGAAAAATCAATTTCAAAATGTATATCACTCATTTTATAAATATGTTCTTGTTTGTCGTTAGTACACGTAACTTTTTTTTCATATTTAAGATTAGTATTACTAAAATTTTTTATAATATCGAGAACATAACTATACTTACCAGTGCCAGATGGACCATAAAATATTGTATTTTCCATATTATTAATTTGTTCATTTTTTTTGTGAATATTATGATTATTTTTCGTTTCTATATAATCTTTAAAAGACGTTTCATAGAACTTCATTTATAATATAGATAATATATTTTTTCTATATTATAATAGTTTGTCTAATTTTTTTTTGACATAGTAATAAAATCATTAATCAATTGTTTAAATAATAATAATATATTTTTGAACAAAATTATTATAGGTTTTATCACATAGTTAAATAACATTTTTATAGTAAAAACACATCCATTTATAATTGCATTCGTAATGACACTTAAAATATTTATTATAAAAATCATACTATTATATACATAATTATTTATATCACCAAATACGTCCTTTAACATATAAAACCCTATTAATATTGCAATAATTAATAAATAAACGGGTTTACTTCCACCCGTACCAGAAGCATACATTCCTACAATGAAAAACATAATTATTGCAAATATTAATAATAAAATATTAATTACCATTTCTTTATAATAATGCCATTTACGATCGTCTTCTGTTTCAAGTTTTACTGGTTCTTTTTCTAATTCATATTTATTATGTAAATCCTTGTATTCATATGCATTTTTAAATTCAAATGCACTCGTAATTGCTAAACAACACGTTGTAACAATTGCAATTAACTGGTAATAAAACGGTCCTATATTTATATCATATGATACAAAACTCATTATTACTTTTATTAATGTTAATAATATAATAAAAAACATTATGGTGTAAACAACTGTTTCAAATGCATAATTGTGTGGTATTATATTGCTAAAACCATATGAAATAGCACCAATAATAAGCGAAATAAATATTTTTAAAGTAGAATTGTTCATATCCATATCCATACTTAATACTTCCCCATTGTAAAATTTAATTAAAAAGAATATAATAAATGATGCAATTGTTGACGCAATAAATAGGAATTTAAAATGTTTATCATTCTTCTGGAATTTTTTAGGAATTCTAATTTCTTCGTCATTTTTTTTTGAAATGTATGTAATTTTACCATTGGTATAACTAAACAGAAAAAGACCCATTGTTCGCAATAACATAGTAGAAAATAATATAAATGAAATGAAAATGCCTAACGCGCCATTGGAAGGATTCTCAAATATATTTTTTACTTCTTTAAATAATTTTAAATTAAATATAATATGCATAATAATAATCAAAATAAATATGAAAATATATGCATTTAACTCAAACATGAAAGCAAACAAAATAATAAAAATGACAAAATAACCAAAAAATTCGAAAAATATATAATAATTTGTTTTTAATGTATCATCGTCTATATTGTTAATTTGTTGTTTGTCCATTATATATATTTAAATATTATTTTTATTCAAATTATATTTATCACATATCCAATCTATAATTTCATTTTTTGATGCAGTCGAGAATCCTTTACTCATTTTTTTTATGTTTAAAAAATCAGGTTTCTTCATTGAAGGTGTCTTGTAAAAAGCGTATGCCCCATATTTCCCCTTTCTTATTGATAAGTTTGATGTTAATTCTAATAAAATATTTGAATTATTGGCTTCTTCAGATAAAATTTTAATAGCATCGTCTTGCTTTATATTATTGATATCACCCTTGTAGTTTTTTAATGTCTTTTTTATATTCCCACATTCTAAATAATATCCATATGGTCCTTGATTTATACAAATAGGATTATCATTGTAAGTGCCAATATTATTATTATTGAACATCAGATCATCTACATCGTATTCATTATTGATTAATTTACCAATATCAATGTCTATATCCTTTCTGACGTTCACATATGTCACTTTATTATCTTCATCTATCTTCTTTAATACAGGTCCATACTTTTCAAATAAGAATATATAACCTTTATTAAGTGGATACTCCAGTTTTTCAACTTTATTTCCTGTTTTTAATTGTGTACTTATTTCTTTATAACACTCATCGCATATATTATGCCATTGTTCTTCACTACCATTACTAATATTATCTAGTAATGTTTCCATATTACTGGTATAATCGTAAGAGAATATGTTTTCAAACATTTTATCTAAAAACTCAAGACACAATACACCTAAATTTGTTATTTTTAATTTATTTTTTTCTCCACCCAATTGCTTTGTTTCCACATTAACATTAATAATGTCTTTTTTTAATAAATATTTATTATACTCAACATTTGTTCCAGGTATGTCTGTCTTATCAATATATTTTCGCTCTATATTTGTGTTTACAATTGTTGAAAATGTCGATGGTCTACCAATCCCCAATGTTTCTAATTTATGAATAAGAGAACTTTCCGTGTAATAATGAACTGACTTATTCATACATATTTCATTGTATATTTCATTATATTGTATTGGTTTGTTTAATAGCGTTTTGAAATATGTCGATAAATTCACTGCGTCAACTTTGTCGTCGAGAATTTTCCAACCCAAAAATGTGGGAATCTCATTTTTATATTCATAGTATAAATCGTTTGGTGCAGTAATTAAATATTTATATATATGTGACTTATATACACTCATACAACTTTGTATTGTGTTTTTCCATATTATTTTATACAATGTTTTTGCTCGCTTATCTTTAACGTTAATATCTAAAAATTCCTTTTTTATATTTGTAACACGTATTGCTTCATGAGGATCGTTCTTATTTGTGTTTATAATCATATTTGTATTTCCTAAGTATGCGTCTTCATATTTTTCTACTATATAATTCCTACAATGACTGATAAATTCGGATGCATACTTTGTACTGTCTGTTCGCATATATGTAATACAACCAGCTTGATATAATTCTTGACATAACTTCATAATAATATTTGGACTTGTACTCATTGCATTACTACAATGTTGCAACAATTTGGATGTATTAAATGGCTTTGGTGGATTTAATATAGATTTACTATCTTTTCCTTGTGATAATATATGTTCATGTTTCCTAGACAAATCTAAAAAGGATTCTATTTTATCTTTTGTCTCAATATGCTTATTTAATGTAAAAATGAGTTTTTTACTTGTAAAAATACCATTTATTTTATGGTCATATTCATTTTTACGATCAATTAATGAATTTTCATAAATGATTTTTAATGTTGGTGTTTGACATCTTCCAGCACTCAATGGATTGTCTTTATTATTATAAATATGTTTCCATAATAGAGGAGAAATTCTATAACCTACAATTAAATCCAACACCTGTCGAGCAATGGCTGATTTTACAATATTCATATTAATTGTTTTTGGATTTTGTACAGCATTTGTAATAGCCGTTTTTGTAATTTCACGGAAAATAATTCGCTTTGTAGTATTTATGTTTAAGTTAAATATTTCACAAATGTGCCACCCAATTGCTTCACCTTCTCTGTCATCATCAGTAGCAATAAAAATATTATCTGTATTAAAATTTTGTATTAAATTTTTCATATCATATATATGTTGTTTTTTCTTTTCAATAAACTCATACGTTACATTGTAATTTTGTTTAATATTGATACTTTTCAGACCTGGAATATATCGTAAATGTCCTACTGACGCAATACATGCATATTGTGGTCCTAGATAATTTTCTATTTTTGAACATTTTGACGGAGATTCAACAATAACAAGATAAATGGCACTTTTATTTTTAGTTAGTTGCTTCATTACTATATATAAAAATTGATTTTTTAATTCGTTTTATAAAAACATATAAATACTAAATAATAATATAGTTATGACTATATATAAAATATTAATAAATGATAAAAACTATGAATCATGGGATTTTATTGATCCAGTAACATCTAATAACATAGAAAATGACCAATTAAAAACAATAAATCCATTGAAAAATAAAATGTTTACGCGCGATTATTTTAAAATAGTAGGGGAGGATGTAATTATTACAAATTCTTTTATTCGAAATCAATGTGATATTCCTGGTGTGTTGTTATTGGAAAATAATAAGTCATATGGACGAAACGGTAGACGTTTGTTATATAAATGTATTCCTGATGATGTACGATTACCAGCATTTTTAGTGCCTTATGAAATTAAAATGGGTTTTGATAAAAATTTTAAAAATAAATACGTTGTTTTTAGATTTGACCATTGGAATAACGATAAACACCCTTATGGTAAATTAACGTGTGCTATTGGAAACGTCGATGTTTTGGAACATTTTTATGAATATCAGTTATATTGTAAAAGTTTACACATTTCAATCAATGACTTTACAAATAAGGTTAAAAAAACACTGTCTCAAAAAACATTTGATGATTATATAAAATCAATAAAGGAAGATTCATTATTGAATACGAAAGAAAACACGGATTATATATTTTCAATTGATCCAAAATCCACTGGTGACTATGATGATGCATTGAGTATAAGTATACACAATAATATAACAACTGTAAAAGTATATATAACAAATGTATTTGCGTGTTTGGAAACATTAGAATTATGGAAATCATTCAGTAAACGTGTATCAACCATATATTTACCTGACCGACGACGCCCAATGCTACCCACAATTTTATGTGAAACATTATGTAGTTTGCAAGAAAAACAAGAACGACCAGCTATAGTATATACTTTTGTATATAATGAAACAGAATTAGTTGATTTTAATATATCTAATCAAGTAATAAAAGTTAATAAAAATTTTACATATGAAGATAAAAAAATAGAACAAAATAAACATTATTGCTTATTGTATAATTTTACCTGCAATTTTGGAGATATACGAGGTACATACGATATAGTATCTCACTGGATGGTAATGGTAAATAAATATAGTAGTTTTGAATTTTTGAAACATACGAATGGCATATTTCGTTCACTTTATTATATAAATAAGGACGAATCTCAAATTGATGATGCGAGTTTATCAAAAAACGCTCAACGAATTATGCGTAATTGGAATAACATTTCTGGGCAATATGTATATTACAGTCCAGAAGCTAATATGTCTCACGAATTAATGAATGAGAAATCATATGTACACGTGACAAGTCCTATGAGACGTCTTGTGGATTTATTAAATCAAATAGAAACAATGGAAAATATGCAAATAAATGTATCGCAAAATGCAATAGAGTTTAAAAATAAATGGTTAAGTGAATTAGAATATATAAATTGTTCAATGCGCAGTATTCGAAAAGTTCAAAATGAATGTGATTTGTTATGTAAATGCTTTAATGACCCGAATATGTATGAAAAAACGTATGAAGGTATATTATTTGATAAACTAAAAAAAACGGATGGTTCATATTCATACATGGTGTTATTGGATAATATAAATGTAATCACACGTTATGTTAGTCAAGATAATTATAATAACAAAAGTAAACTCACATTTAAACTATATTTATTTGAAGATGAAAATAAATTAAAACAAAAGATTAAAATTAAATTAATCAAATAAAGTATATAAAAAGAATAATATACATTAATATGTGCCCTTGTGGCCAAGTGGTAAGGCGTTTGATTTGTAATCAAAAGATCCCGAGTTCAAATCTCGGCGGGGGCTTTCTCGCTTTAGCTCAGTTGGCAGAGCGTTGGACTGTAATTGTTTTTTTGTGGTTATCCACAGGTCGCTGGTTCGATTCCAGCAAGCGAGAATTTTTTATTATGTAAATGCATAATACATTAAAAAAACATTTAATGTATTATATAATATTATTTATGGAAAGCTTAAATAATATCTCAGTTCTTCTATTTCTTCTCTCGATATACCTTGCAAACTTAAATTGTGAACTGATGTTGATAGTTCTCTAAAAATGTCTACATTGTTGCGAGTATTTTCTGTTAAAACATTTTTGTCTTCGTTTGCCATATTTTGTTGTTCATTTTCTTCTTGTTCACATTCATTTTCTAGTTTAGATATAAGTGTTCTCATTTTTTTTATTTTCCATATTTGATCTTGAAGCGACATTGTGTCTGATGGTTGATATTTGTCAATATACAATGACATTAAATCAGAATCAGTATATCCTTCTTCTTTAAACTTCTTTGTAATGTAATCAACGTTCCCTTCTTTAATGAATATAACAGTATTATGTTCATCCATAGATTCATTGTCAGAATCACTACTATAATGATCTTCAATAATCGTTATATTGTCATAGTCCATTGTATCAATACCGTCAATTAAACTTTCGCGACATAATGGACACGTATTATTATTGTTTACGATAACTTTACCAATGCACTGAAAACAAAACGTATGACCACATTTAGTAGTAGTACAGTTTGTTGAACCGATAGTTTCAAGACAAACCGCACATTCAATCGGATTTTCTATATTTATTAATCTGGGTTGTTGAACCTCATTTTGATGAATAATTGAACGAACCATTTAGTGTTTATAAAAAAAGTATTATTTACATAATAAATCAATTTTTATTAACATAATCTAAATATCATCAATGCATATTTCTTCATCATTATCATCATCAATAGTAAACGTTTCTTTAGTATGTAAATTTATTTCATCTTCAGTAATTTCAACATTATCATCTTCACCGATAATAAAGAGATTGTCTTCGTCATTATTTTTATTTACGTGTTGTGACCCACCTTTACTCATTTGTAAAATATTATTGATACTAATCTTTGGATTCTCTTTTAATTGATTTAAATGATGGTCGTCGTAAATAAATAAAATATCACAGTTTTTAGGTATTTTTTCCCATTCACGGAGACCAATTAATACTACACTAAAAACGTTTATTGTATTATGGCGCTTTTGACGCCCTCTGAATTTATTCCGAATATGACCAATTAATGTTTTTTCATCTTCAAGAGTAATTTGACACATACCATTACCAAACATTTTTGTTACACACGCATATTGCTCTAATTCATCTTGAGAGTACCTTATAGCACTACTAAATGAATTTTGTGATTTACGTGCAAGACCTTTTGCTCCTTTCCCTCCTTTAGTATTTTTTACCATTGTTATGTAAATATATATAACATCTATTTACATAAATTTTGTAATCAATTTTTATATCTATTACATTTATATGAAATATTTGAAAGAAGCAACCATTGTAAATATTACAGAAGCAGATGAAGTAGAAATAAAAAATTTTATTGAAAAACGGTTTTCTCATTTTAATATGCATTTTGAAATACAAGGTAATGACTCGAAAAAGGAAGATGAAGAATCTTTTCCATTTAATCTATTTAAGAAAACGATTGAAACAATAAAATCAATTTAATTTGTACCAACAATGTAAATCCCAAGCATTGTTAATAGTGCACCAATACCTTGTGTCATATTAATTTTTTCATTGAATAGTAAATACCCGACTGCATATAATACCAACATTTCAAACCCCGCCATAAACACTCTAATATTTCCCAACTCCGCTTTGGATGATATGCTATATATCCAAAAGAAGAATCCAATAAAAAATAATATTCCGGCAGTTGACGCATAATATGGCTGATTCCCTTCAATTTTAATGTCTTTATTTAAAATAAAATAAGCAATTAGAGAACATAATCCTATTGCCAATGTGAAAAACAATGTAGTAATTACATAAGTATCGTTTTTTTCAAATGATTTACGTAAACATGCTTGACCACTTACAAAAAATAGTGTGCCTATAATTATACTTAAACTCCAATCCATTATATAATATAAAAATATATATTTTATAATAACTATGAATGATACATGTGTATTAATACCATCCCATATAACTTGCATAGAACGCATAGATTCACTAATAAAATGTATTAATAGTATGAAAAATCAAACAGTTAATCTTGACATATTGCTGTCTATATCATTTGAAAATATGGACCTTCGAGAACAATTTAATATTTTATTAGAAGGAATCGACTCAAATGACAATATTAACTTATTATATATTATTTCTCAGAATAAACAATCTCAGTTTCAACATTTATTAAACCTGTATGACAGATATATATATTATAATTTTGTAGATGAAGGTTTTTTTTCAGAAGATGATGGTATAATGTTTGATCAAACAATACAATATCAATATGTATTATTTTGTGATGATGACGATTATTACCAAAATGACCGCGTGGATAAAATAATATCGTTATTGAAACAAGGTTATCAATGTGTATGTGAAACAAAACATTATGATGAATATGAAGCAAGTATAAATTATCACGAATACGTTTATTATGGTATACACGTGAATTTATGTGCCACTTTTTTTAACTTTATTACTCACAATGATGTTCATATATTTAAACATAAATTTTGTGACCTTTTACTAAGTCGTTTTATACAAAATAATATTTTAGAGGGTCGTCAGAAATGTGCATATATTTACGAGAACTTATACGTTCAAAATCGACACTTTTATAATAGCGTTACATCCAGAATATTGAAGAAAAATAAAGAAAATGGAAAGGAAAGACATACAAATTTTGAAACATTTGTAACGCGTTTAAATGAGGACTTAAATGACAATATTCAATCATTGATAAATAATGTTTACCCCATGTATTTAATTAAAGAAATGTCTTTGAAAAATATGATTCGAGAACAATTAAGAACAAATTATAAATATTATAAATTGGTCGATAAAAATATCATTGAAACAATCACTAGCGAATATAAATATATTGATAACGTTTTTATATCATTAATGAATACGCCAATAGAGAATATTAATTAATTTATCAATGTTAAATATTTTTTATAAATTATTTTACCAATAAAAAATCCGATCATATTTGTAACTATTTCAGCAAGAGAACCGTGCCAACCGTGTATTTTTGAGTTCTCAATATTAAACATTTTGTCTATTGGATTGATATATTTTTCTTCATCCCTGTATACTTCATAATTGTATAATGGATTCTTTTTTTTATTTTTTGGTTTAGTGGCAAGACAACCATTAAAATATTTCATTGCAAAATTTGGATATTTATCAAGCATTATTTCAACTAATTCCCATAAAATACCCATTAATTGTAAAGTATAAAAATACGAAGGAAAACATATACCAAGAAGAATATATAAGTATAAATGATTTAATTGTATACCATAAAATTCAACACGCTTACAATATTTTGGAATATCTTCTTTATTTATTGTACAAGGACAATTTTTACCAGCATCATAATATGCCCATATTATGAATATAATAAAAAATAAAAATATACCATTGTAATGATTTAAAAACTTCATTATACTATAACATAATATATAAATGTGGAAACGTTTATTAAAATACGATAAATTATATGGTGCACAGAATTACAAACCGTCAAATGTCATTTTAAATCGTGGTCAGGGTGTATATCTATATGACATAAATGATAAAAAATATTATGATTACTTATCTTCATATAGTAGCGTTAATCAAGGTCATTGTCATCCTCGACTTGTTCATATAATGCAAAAGCAATCCAACAAACTAACATTATGTAGCCGAGCATTTTATAGTGATCATTTATGTAAATTTTATAAATATATGCATGACAGATTTCAATATGACCGGTGTTTACCCATGAATACTGGAGTCGAGGCAGGTGAAACGGCAATAAAGATGGCGCGACAATGGGGATATAAAGTAAAAAATATTCCTAGAAATAAGGCACAAATAGTTGTAGCTAAAAATAATTTTTGGGGACGTTCTATTGCTGCTTGCTCATCATCAACAGACCCATTATGCTATACTAATTTTGGACCATATTTACCTGGGTTTATATTTGTTAGTTTTAATGATATTTTAAGATTGGAAAGTATATTTAAAAGTGATCCAAATATTTGTGCGTTTATGGTTGAACCTATACAAGGCGAAGCCGGTATATGTATTCCAGACGATGATTATTTGTATTTAGTTCGACAACTATGTGATAAATATAATGTGTTATTAATTTGTGACGAAGTTCAGACAGGTATTGGACGCACGGGTAAAATGTTAGTTTCACAAGATGTTCGCCCTGATATGGTTGTATTGGGAAAAGCATTATCGGGTGGTATGATGCCAGTGTCCTGTGTTCTTGGTAATAACGATACATTGGGAATTGTAACACCAGGTACACACGGTTCGACGTTTGGAGGAAATCCATTGGCAATGGCAATTGTACCGCACGCGGTAGATATAATTATACAAGAAAAATTAATGAAAAATGCAATTATACAAGGAAAATATTTTAGAAATGAATTACAACATTATGTAAATAATGGTTTATTAAAAGATGTTCGGGGTGTAGGACTATTAAATGCGATTGAGTTTGAAACAGAAGAGCGGGCAGAAGAGGTAGTTGAAAAAATGATGGAAAATGGTTTATTAACAAAAGTCACTCGAAATGGTACAATTCGAATGTGTCCACCATTAACAATAACTGATTTGCAAATGGAAGAAAGTTTGAACATTATTAAAAAATCTATAGAGTAAACGTCATATTTTTTCGTTCTTCTTCTGTTTCTTTTGTACGGTTACTAACAAATTTAAAGTATTTATTGGCCAAGTTATATCGACTATTTACGTTTTTAGCATTTTTATATTTTGTTTTTGCATATTTTTTTATTACACCTAATCGTACTTTTAATATCATTGCAACTTGCCATATACGTTTATGATTGTATTTATCATTTTTATATAATTTTTCTAATTTAAATATGGTGTTTTTAACATCATCTAATGTTGTATATGAAATGGGTATGGTATCAGATGGGTCTTTGTCAATATAAACGTCAAACGACTTTTTCGGGTTATTTGGATTAAAAAGAAACTGTTTTTTTTGAGTTTTATTTTTGCAAAATTTGTAAGGAGCACAAGAAGAACGCATTGTAAAACCCTTGACTGGACCCTTAATACACCGTTTTTTTGTAAATTTTCTTGGTACGGTAAATACTTTGTTATCCTTTTTACGAATACATCTTTTTGATTTATTATTTGTCTTACAGCAATCCTTCATTAATAGTATACTATACTATATTATTAATTGTTATACAAAATATCTATTAATTTTTTAACATTGGTATATGTTATATTTTGTTGTACTTTACTTCCAATGTCACAATTATATTCTACTAAATCGCAATTAATTCTGTTTTTATGATTAATATTATTTAAAATATAACACACACTATCCATAGTCATACCATTTTCAACTGGTGTTCCGGTACTTGGCATAAAACTAGGATCAATACCATCAATATCAAATGATAAATGAAATTTTGATTCTTTTATAAAATCATTTATTTTTTTTGTAGTATTTTTTGGGTCGTTATTTACATCTTCTGGTGAGATTACATTAATATTATACTTTTCTATTATTTCATTTTCATATGGATCTATATCTCTTAAACCTACGTATAATATATTTTTTGGATCTAATTTATTGTCGGGTAAAAAATTAAATAATGGTTTATTATTTCCTAATTTTGTCATATAATTGAGAACCATACCGTGTACATTTTTAGTTTCGGATTTTTCATATGAATTTATATCTGCATGTGCATCAAACCATAAAACTTTTATATTATTTCCATGTTTTTTTATAGAGCTACTTAAAGTAGCGATGCTAATACTATGATCACCACCAATATTAAGGCGTATTTGTTCATCATTATTATAGTTATATAGAGAAAAAAGATCTTTACTAAGATTATGTTTCAAAGGAAGTGATTTTATTTTAAGTTTTTGTTCTATGTTACGAAAGCTACAAGGTTTTCTTTGTCCTAGCATATTTTTAAAAAGAATGGCATATTTCATTTTATTATTATAATAAAATAAATCTTTAAATTATTTATTTTTTCTTTTTTCTGTTTTATTTGTTTTATTTGTTTTATTATTTTTTTTTGTGCCTCCTGATGTAAACCAACCTTTTGATTTTATATTTATCATATCTGTTAAGAGTCGTTGAAATCTATCTTTATTTTCACCAATATTACCTTTATTCATTTCATTGAAGAAATTACCGTATATGGTTTTGAGAATATTTTCTTTACTATCATCATCATTATCTAATTGCTCAAGAAAACTTGCTTCGTATTTATTCATTTTTGGACTTTGTTTTATACTATTAACTTTTGATACTTTAGTATCAATTTTTGCTATTGTTACATTTGAGGGTTTTATTCTATTATTAATACTATTTTTTTTTGTTATTGTTACATTTGAAGGTTTTATTGTATTATTAATACTATTTTTTTTTGTTATTGTTGCTCGCCCACCAAAAAATCGAGATATTAATTGGTCTAAATTAAGTGTCAAATTATTATTTATATGATTTATAAATAAATTAGAATAATTTAAGCGTTTTTGATACATTTTTTTGTATAAATTGTTACTTAATGGTGTATTCATTTGATTTTTTAAAATACGCAAACCTTCGTCGTGTGGTTCTTCGGTAAATACTCTTTCCATTGTGTTAATGGTGTTTCCTTGATATGCACTTCGTCCAAAATCAATAATAAGTGCCTTTCCTTTTTTGTACTTATTTGTAGAATAATAATTTATATTTGGATTTATCATTATATTTCCCAAATGAGCATCATTATGTTTAAAACCTAATTTGTTTAAACGCATTATTTCATATTTCGCATAAATAAGATATTGGTTATAATTGGAATTCCTGGTTAGTTTACCAAGTGTTTGATACCCATCCATATATTCCATTGCAATAAATCCAATATGTAAATGTTTTGGCCAATAGGGAATAGGTACATTTTTGCTATTAACTTCATCTAAAATGTCAAAATATTTACTGTTTAACTTTTTATACCAATACGTATTGTGTTCATCGTGAGATGTAGTAAAATCATGATATAATATAGCAGGGCACATTGGCTCTAAATAGGATGATTCATTTCTAAGGGATGCTTGATATACATCTTTTTGAATATTGATTTCGTTATTAAAACTTGATCTGGATGTTATTTCAATACCTTTATGAACAGGTCTATCTGGTAAATTTAAAAAATCATCAGGATATGTAACATTATTATTTGTTGTAACAAAAAATTTTAATAACAATGTTCTTATTTCAATATTAAATTGGGTTGACCGCATTGATTCAAATGGTGATTTTTTTCCGTAATTAAGTGTTACTAAATAAGTAATACATGAAATAGAATCATTTGTAAACATCTTAAATGTGCTATTTGGAAAAAAATAATCATATAATATTTCTTTCATTAAGTTATTTTTTTTTGATGGTGTTGTTTTTTTTGATGTACCAACGATTTCTTTCCAATCATTTTTTAAACCAAAACCCCCTTTTTGATTCATAATATAAATAATAGTGATATTTTTATGAACAAGAAGATTCAAATAAGTGAATAGTTTTATTTTTAAAAATAGAATAGTGGAAATGATTGTGAGAGTTGTTATGAAAAGAAATAAAGATAGAATTGATAATAAGGTTGAAGTCGTGTGTATTGATGGAGTGTTTAAAA